>Ga0302173_10001078_pt1 | contig 13923 bp, 9 predicted proteins | sample I_Fen_N3_1_FD_198785 | JGI IMG/M metagenome (GOLD analysis project Ga0302173, IMG submission 198785) | Peat permafrost microbial communities from Stordalen Mire near Abisko, Sweden - I_Fen_N3_1 | ecosystem: Environmental > Terrestrial > Soil > Wetlands > Permafrost | place: Sweden: Abisko... | reverse complement strand
TACTTTATAGGTGAATTATTAAATTCTTTAGATTTAGTATCAATATTACTTGATAGAATATGTTTATCTAAAGTTTCTTCACTTTCTGTAAACTCAATTCCATCTTCTTTTAATAGAAGAATCCTTGTAGCCTCAGGGCATGATACATCAAGAGACATTTCATAATAGCCATCAATTTTATTAGTAATTCTGGGGAAAGAAGTACAAACATTTGAAAGATATTCTTCTCCTAGCTTTGAATATATTACACAATAATTCTCTTCATCTAAAAAAGGACATCTTTTACCAGCTTTTAAGTTTATAAGCTTACTATCACTAGTTTGGGCTAATTGTTCTATTTGCTGACTATTACTGTTGGAGAGGTTTTCTAACTGATTTCTGCCTTCATCTGATATGGTAATAATTGCTGCCGGATCATCATATGAATCACCAGTAATACTTGATTCAACGTTTTTATAATTTCATTTACATCATCCAAGTTTTCAAGAGATTTACGGAATAGCCTAATTTCTGATCTTGTAAAATTCTTAAAAAGATCAAGAAAATACTTGTTTGAATTGATTGTATATTTAGGCTATTATTTTCTTTCGTGTGGCTAATGAACATTAATGATAAAGTTATCTAATACAAGCTATCAATACTACTTTTGTAAACATTTTAATAGATTATAATTTGAAATAGTGGTTAAGATATTAGTGCCGGCAAATGAGAAATAATAAAATTTTGAGGAGGTAGATTTATATGGCTTCAAAAAATAGTGGAAGTAATATAACTTTAGTACCAGAAGCAAGACAAGGTTTAAACAGATTAAAAACTGAGGTTGCATCTGAAGTTGGTTTAAGTGATTATGAGAATCAAGATAAAGGAAACCTTTCTTCAAGACAAAATGGAAGTGTTGGTGGCAACATGGTTAAACATATGATCCAAAGCTACGAACAAGGGCTTAAATAATAATTACATAAATAAATAATAGTAAATGCACTAAGCATTGTCTTAGTGCATTTACTATTCATGTTTAGTTCTCTGTTAAAAATTAGAAAATGATATGAAAAATAATATGTATAACATATTTTATTATTAGAAAAATGAATTTGCTATGATTTTATTATAAAGGGACACTCATATTGTGGGTGTTTATTTATTTTACTTAAACATAATATTCAATTAAATTTATTAGAAGTTTTAGGATGAGTATACTTATTAAATCTTGGACATATTAATAACGTGATATAAGAAGCAATCAAAGGAGAAGAAATATGAGAAGTGGAACTATAACTAATTCGGCAAAACAAAAGTTAGAGCATAAAGGTAATAAGGCACTAATAACAAATTCTACATCTGAAACCTTCATTGTATATGGTCCTAGAAGAGAAACAGATGGAGGAAACTATGACAATTCGTGGTATGTGCTTCACACAGGTGAGACTACCAAAGGAAATTGGCAATGTGATGGGCTATTTATACCAAAGGATAGAACTTTTATACAAACAAATGGTGAAACTATACAAGGTCCATTAGCTGTAAAGTATGGTAGTTTAATGCCTGTCACAATAACACAAGATGGAGATAAGTACATAGAAAAAGATAACCATAATGAAGGAGTATTTCATAAATCTGAAATAGATTGGGATGTACCTGCCTTTAGTGCTGAATATTGCCAAAATATAAGCATGGCAAAGTATCAAATTTCATAAGTATTTATTTAAACTTAATATTGGTAAAATGGAAAATCCATGGATTATTATGTGATATAATTCGTGGATTTTTATATTTTATAAAGAAAATAAAAGTTCAATAATACATAAAAGATATATGGTTATACTTAACCAGCTCGAAGGCTATCTAAACTGTGAAATAGTAGAAATGGAATTACTCTGCAGAAATACTGTTGGGACATATGTTAATTTACAGAGCTTGGACAACAAGAACTATTAGATTTTTGTAACTCGTGGGATAAGATTTCTAAATCAGTTAATTATATTTATAGTTCTTAGTGTTGGAATTGCTCTATATTTAATTGGAAATTATTTTACGGAAAAGTAAATCAAAGAATTATTTATAAATACATGAAGAGACAGCTTGTGGATGGCAAGCTGTCTTTTTATGTATACAACATTACAATGAATCTTATAAAGTAAGATGTTATAGTCTATTTGTGCACAGGAAAGCGAATTATTAAAATATAAAGCAGATGCAAAGTTTTATTATAATTCTTTTGTAAAGTGTTGACCCTAACATAACGTCATAGTGTAATATAAAAATAGAGCTTGGATATATTACCAAAATTTTTAGCCGGCAGATTATTAAATAATATTGGCAGCTCTAAAATCAAACTTTGAGGTGTAGCAATGAGAACAGTAAAACAAGTTTCGGATTTAACAGGAATAAGTGTGCGCGCACTGCATTATTATGATGAAATAGGGTTATTAAAACCAAGTGAAATTACAGACTCAGGTTATAGGCTTTATGATGATGAAGCTCTTAAAACTTTGCAGCAGATTTTATTTTTTAAAGAGCTTGATATACCTTTGAAGGAAGTTAAAGATATAATGCTTAGTCCATACTTTGATAAAATGCAAGCACTAAAAAATCAGAAAAAGTTGCTTGTTTTAAAACGTAAAAGATTAAATGGCTTAATTGAGCTTATAAATAAAACCTTAAAAGGAGAAAGCACGATGAATTTTAAAGAATTTGATATGAGTGAATATTATGATGTATTGGAAGAATTTAAAACAGAACACGAGGACAAGGCAATTAAAATGTATGGTAGCATAGATAAATATAATGAATTTATTGAGAAATGTAAATCGAAGGAAGATGAAATTGCCAAAGCAGCCATAAAGCAATATGGAAGTATTAAAAGATATGCCAAAGCTGTAAAAAATAATCTTAATAATAGTGCTACATTATCCTTAGCGGAGCAATATGATAAGTTTAAAAAAGATTGTATAGAAGATAAGCATCCTAAATTAAAAGAATTATTTAAAAAGCTTACAGCTGATTTGAGTGAAAATCCTTCTTCAAATGAGATTCAAGAAATTGCTGAAGAAATAGTAAATACAGCTAAAAAAGATTATGAAGCTTTCAAAAGCGATAGAGGAGATGATTACTGGTACTATGCGGTTAATATTTATTTAGTATATCCTGAATGGATAGAAGAAGTTGATAAGAAATATGGCAGTGGTGCATCTAAATTTATAGGAGAAGCTCTAAAAAAATGTCCTGGTACTAAGCTACCCAAAATAGAAGAACTATATATAAAGCTTACATCTGATTTAAGTGAAGATTATTATTCAAGAGAGGTTCAAGAAATTGTTCGTGAAATAGCAAATGAGAGAAAAAAGCAGAATCAAGATTTAAAAGTAGATGATGGTGAAAATTATTGGGGGTATACTGCAGATCTTTATTTATCAAATACTACTTATATAAAAGTCATTGATGAGAAATATGGAAATGGTGCATCTAAATTTATTGGAGAAGCTTTGAAGTTTTATTCTGAAAATAATAAGTCATGAATTAAAAACTGAAAAAATTATTATCAATGTTATAAATTTGGTATAGTTTGTTATCCTGCCAGAACCGTGGCAAATTTAAATTAGGAATTCTAAATTATAAAATTAGGTAGTAATTTAAGGAGTATTTAAAGTAAGAAAATATTTTTTTATTTTCATGTATATTAAATTTAATATTGCACACAATAATATTGAAAGAGGTGATTGTCATGGGAAACGATTTTGAAGACGATTATTGGGGATTACTCCAAAAATAACTTTTAAGTCCCCATAATTACACTTATTTTCACATGAAACCAGGGTTTAAGAATAAACCCTGGTTTTATTTTATAGGAATTACTTTTGATGCAGAAAAGGTATTGATATTGTTGCTTAATAAGAAGCATTTGGGGTAAGAGCTATATATTTACAAAATAATCCTAAAAAGTATGATGATTATATGTTAAAATTGAAGAATAGAGATTTAATATATGGGGGGATTGTATTGAATAAAAAGAGCCTTAGTGAAGCGAGTATAATATCTAAGTACATAATGCCTGCAATAGAAGATGCAGGGTGGGATAGACAAAAGCAAATTGCTCAAGAGATAAGTTTTACTGATGGAAGAATTATTGTAAGAAAAAAGGTAGTAACTAGAGGCACACGGAAAAGGGCTGATATAATCCTTTACTATAAGAAGAATTTGCCACTGGCAATTATAGAGGCTAAGGACAATAATCATTCTATAGATGCAGGTATGCAGCAAGGATTAAATTATGGAGAAATTTTAGATATTCCATTTGTATATTCATCAAATGGAGATGGATTTATAGAGCATGATAGAACAAAAAGTGAAGGACAAGTTGAAAGAGAATTGACATTAGATGAGTTTCCATCACCAGAGGAATTGTGGAATAGATATAAGACTTTAAAAGGGATAACTGAAGAGCAAGAAAAGGTAGTGACTTATAATTATTACTATGATCAAGATTGTTATCCTCCAAGGTATTATCAACGTATAGCTATTAATAGAAGTATTGAGGCTATTACACAAGGTCAAGATAAGATTTTACTTGTGATGGCAACGGGTACAGGTAAGACATTGACTGCATTTCAAATAGTTTATAAGCTATTTAAGTCTGGTGCTAAGAAGAGAGTTTTATATTTAGCGGATAGAAATATATTGGTAGACCAAACTATTATAGGGGATTTTAAGCCTCTTTTAGATAACATAAATAAGATTAAGAACAGAACTGCTGATAAATCTCGGGAAATTCAATTTGCACTTTACCAAAGTCTTACTGGGGAAACTGAAGAAAAGAAGTTATTTAAGAAGTATAGCAAAGATTATTTTGATTTAATTATAATAGATGAGTGTCATAGAGGAAGTGCAAAAGATGATTCAGCATGGAGAGAGATACTTGATCATTTTGATAGTGCAACCAAGATTGGTTTAACTGCAACTCCTAAAGAAACTAAGGTCGTATCTAATAGTGATTATTTTGGAGACGCTATATTTACCTATTCTTTAAAACAAGGAATTGAAGATGGATTCTTAGCACCATATAAGGTAATAAGAGTTGCAATGGATAGAGATGCAGAAGGATATAGACCAGAAAAGGGCAAAAGAGATAAGCATGGTGAAGAATTAGAAGATAGAATATATAATAGAAAGGATTTTGACAGAACTTTAGTATTAGAAAATAGAACAGAAGTTGTTGCAAAATATGTTTCTGATTATTTGAAGAAAAATAATAAGAGAATGGCTAAAAGTATTTTCTTTTGTGTAGATATAGATCATGCAAATCGAATGAGAAGGGCGCTTGCAAATGAAAATGCTGATTTAGTTGCTGAAAATCATAAGTATGTTATGAAAATTACTGGTGATGATGAAGAAGGAAAGTCTGAAATTACAAATTTTATTACTGTAAGTGAGAAATATCCTACATTGGTTACCACATCAAAGTTATTAACTACAGGAGTAGATTGCAAAACTTGTGAATTTATAATTATAGACTCTGAAATAAATTCAATGATAGAATTTAAACAAATACTAGGAAGAGGTACTAGAATAAGAGAAGATTATGGGAAGATGTACTTTACCCTTATAGATTTTAGAGATGTATCAAGGTTATTTGCTGATAAAGATTTTGATGGAGATCCTGTTAGAATAAAAGAAGTTAATACAAATGAAGTCCCAGATGAAGAAGAGGAAGAAATAGATGAGCCATTAGATGGTGAAGGTGGAGAAACAATTTATCCTGAAACTGGAGACTATATAAAAGGTGATGGATTTATCAATGATCCTTTCGGAAATGATGATAAAAATTCAAAAGGTAGAAAAAGGTATATTGTAAATGATGTACAAGTAATGGTTATAAATGATAGAGTTATGTATTATGGTGCAGATGGAAAGCTTATTACAGAATCATTGGTAGATTATACTAAGAAAAATATAAGAAAAGAATTTGCCACATTAGATGAATTTCTTAGAAAATGGACTGAAACTGAAAAGAAGGAAGCGTTAAGACTTCATTTAGAAGAAGAAGGAATATTCTTAGAAGACTTAGAAGATGAAGTAGGAAGAGATATGGATACCTTTGATTTAATATGCCATATTGCTTATGATATGCCAGCTTTAACAAGAAAAGAAAGAGCGAACAATGTTAAAAAGAGAAATTACTTTGGTAAATATAGTGAGAAAGCTAGAATTGTATTAGAAAAATTATTAGATAAGTATTCAAATGAAGGTATTGAAAACATAGAAGATATAAAGGTACTTAAACTTCCAGACTTTCAGGAGATAGGTAGTCAACTAGAAATAGTTAAGAAAGTATTTGGTGGTAAGAAGGAATATGAAAAGGCTGTTAAGGAATTAGTTAGAGAACTTTATACAATAGCATAGTGTTAATGTAGATTTATTATATAATTATATGCTATAAAAATGGGGGAATATAAAGTGGTAGTAGATAAGCAAGTAGAATATGATATGAGAAATTATATATCGAATTTAAATGATAAAGCATTAGAAAGGGAATTTGCTATATTATTAAGAGACTTCAATATGTTCTCTAAATTTGAATTATTGTGTTATAGTTTAATATCAATAGAAAATGGATTCCAAAAAGATTCTTTTATACAAGGCAGTATGCATCAAAATGCTGCTAATAAAAGAACAATATTAGAATGGTTTCAAAAAAAGTTATTGAATACGAAAATAAGAAAAAATAAGTTTGAATTTAATCAATATAAATATGATAAATTTGAAGAATCACTACCTATAATTTTGAAGTTATGTGGAAATTACATATTAAATGAAAAGTTTAAACAGAAACGTGGTATAAATAAAATTCTTATTGAGGTAGATGAGAAAAATGAATATTATTTTAAAAATCCTATTATAAAAGACAAAATTGATTGTCAAGATACATATTATTGGGAGAAAAATATTGATAATTCAGAATTACAATTAGAAATTCAAATAAAAAATGAAACAACTAAAAAAATAATTAATAAATATTTTTTTGGTAATTCTGATTTATCAATAAATGAATTTTTGACAGCAGATAAAATTGATAAGGAGATATATGATTCTTGTAAGAAAAATGTACAAGTAGATATAGATAAGATTGGATGTGAATTTTGCAGTAATATATTTAATAATAAGGAACAATTAATTAGTATATTAGGTTTATTTATGTATTTGTCTAGAACATATATGTTAAAAAATGAGATGGAGAGCCGTAAAACTCCTGTAATATTTAAGAAACCTATTATAATAAAAAAACAGAAATTAATAGAAATTATTAATAAATTTATGGACATAGAATCAAATCAAATAAATTGTATAATAGACTATTTATCTATTAATTATAATTGTCAATGGGGTATTAATGAGTATCAATTAATTAATATTGATGAATGTATATTATGGATTCCATCATCTTTTATTATGAATGATTTCCAATTTTCAATAGTAAATGGACATTATGAAAAAAAAATAGATATAATAAAAAGGGATGATACAGTTTCACAATCTGTTGTTGACAATATAGTGAATGAATGCAAAAAGTATAAAAATATAGTTATTTCAAGTAATAAAGAATACTTTGATAAGCAGAATACATTTAATAATAAAGAATTAAAAAGTGATGTAGATGTTGCTTTATATGATACTATTTCAAATACGCTTATAATTATAGAATGTAAGTGGAAAGAAAAATTATTCTTAAAAGGTGAAAAATACGATAAAATTTGTGATGATGTTAGCAAAATATATAAAAATCAATTAGATAAGCATAAATATTTTTTACAATTGGATACTAATAATCTTGATTTTATATTTGAAAATGATGAAAGAGTAAAAAAGAGACCATACTATCCGCAAGTGCAGTACATAATGGTAGATAAAAGAATTCAGTTGCATTATTATCAAAAACATACTTTATCAGAATTTAATTTTTTAAAAGTTATAAAAGACAACTCAATTAATAATATTTTGAAGTTAGATAATGTAATTTCATATATAAATACATTAAAAACAGAAGTAGAATATTCAATAGGAAAATCAAAATCAATACTAGAATATAGTGATAAGCGAATTAATAATTCATTATTTAGTTTAATATAGAAACATAAGAGGAGATAGAAAATATGTCAGTTAGTAATGTAGTAAAAGGTGTTCAAGATATAATGCGTCAAGATGCGGGGGTTGATGGAGATGCTCAAAGAATATCTCAATTAGTATGGATGATATTTTTAAAAGTATTTGATGCAAAAGAAGAGGAATGGGAATTAGAATCAGAGAATTATGAGCCAATAATTCCAGAAGAATTAAGATGGAGTAATTGGGCAGCAAATGATGAAGGAATTACAGGGGATGAGCTTTTAGATTTTGTTAATAATGAATTATTCAAAGGATTAAAAGAAATGGCGTTAGATGAAAATTCTGATTCTAAAAGTTTCTTAGTTAAAGCTATATTTGAAGATTCATATAACTATATGAAATCTGGTGCATTAATAAGACAGGTAATAAATAAATTAAATGAAATAGATTTTACCGCAGGGGAAGATAGACATTTATTTAATGATATTTATGAAAATATATTAAAGGATTTACAAAGTGCAGGGAACTCAGGAGAATTCTATACACCGAGACCTGTTACTAAGTTCATAATAGAGATATTAAACCCACAATTAGGTGAAAAAGTTGCGGATTTTGCTTGTGGTACTGGTGGATTTTTAACTTGTGCTATTGAACATATGAAAAATCAACAAACAAAAGTAGAGGATTTAAAAACTTTAGGAGACTCTATAATTGGTGTAGAAAAGAAACCATTACCTCATCTACTCGCAACTACTAACTTAATATTACATGACATTGATGTACCACAAATAAAACATGATAACTCATTAATGAAAAATGTAAGAGATTTAAAGCCATCTGAATTTATAGATGTTATCGCAATGAATCCTCCCTTCGGTGGAATAGAGGAAGATGCAGTACTTACAAACTTCCCAAGTCAATATCAAACAAAAGAAACGGCAGACCTCTTCATGACACTTATAATGTATAGATTAAGTGAAAAAGGAAGAGCAGGAGTTGTTTTACCTGATGGTTTCTTATTTGGTGAAGGTGTTAAGAGTAAGATAAAAGAAAGACTTTTAAGTGAATTTAATTTACATACGATAGTAAGAATGCCTAATGGAGTATTTGCACCTTATACAGGGATAAATACAAACTTATTATTCTTTGAAAAAGGAAAACCAACAGAAGAAGTATGGTTCTTTGAACATCCACTACCAGAAGGATATAAGAATTATGCCAAAACTAAGCCTATAAGAAGTGAAGAATTTAAATTGGAAAAAGCATGGTGGGAAAATAGAGAAGAAAGTGAAAATGCTTGGAAAGTAAGTGTTGAAGATATTAAAAATAGAAACTACAATCTTGACTGTAAAAATCCTAATAAAGTAGAAGAAGATTTAGGAGATCCAATTGCATTGCTAGAAAAGTATAATAAGGCTAAAGAAGATGTTGCGGAAATACAAAATCAACTTATAGCAGAATTAAGTAAGATACTAGGTGGTAATTAATATGGATATGATGTTAGAGCAATTTAAAACCATCTTCGATAGACCAGAAAAAGTAAAAAAGCTTAGAGAAATGATACTTAATTTAGCAGTAAGAGGAAAGTTAGTAGAACAAGATCCTAATGATGAACCTGCAAGTGTTTTGTTGGAGAGGATTAAAGAAGAAAAGGAAATATTGATTAAAGAGAAGAAGATAAAAAAAGAAAGTATTTTAGATAAGATTAATGAATCTGATGTACCATTTATTTTACCAAATGTATGGCAATGGACTAGAATAGGGGAACTTATAACTTTAAAAGGCGGAAAAAGGGTTCCGAAAGGTGGTATCCTTTTAGAAGAGAAAACACCTCATATATATATTAGGATTACTGATATGAAAAATGGTTCTATAAAAGATTATGCTTTAAGGTATATAAATGATAAAGTGTATAATCAGATTAAAAATTATATTATTACAAAAGATGATTTGTATATAACAATAGCAGGTACAATAGCGCAAGTTGGAATAGTTCCAGAAAAATTTAATAATATGAATTTGACTGAAAATGCGGCAAGAATAATACCGTATGAGATTAATAAGATATGGTTAAAAATATTTTTAGATTCAAATCTTATTCAAGAATTTTTATTGGAAAAGGTAAATCAAATGGCACAACCTAAATTAGCATTGAAGAGAATACAGGAAACAATAATACCACTTCCACCATTAGCAGAACAAAAACGAATAGTAGAAAAAGTAGATTCGCTAATGGCTTTTTGTGATAAATTAGAAGAAGCCTTAGGAAAGAAAGTTAATTATGGTTCATTAAGTGCAAAGTCTGTATTTAATAGTATAGGTAATGTTACTACAACAGAAGAATTAGAGGAAACTTTAAGATTTATATTATCAAACTTTAAGGATTTATCTTTAGGTGATAATGCAGTTAAGGAATTAAAGAATTGTATACTTCAATTAGCAGTACAAGGAAAACTTGTGCCACAAGATCTATCAGATGAACCAGCAGAAGTTCTTTTGGAAAGGATACAGGAGGAAAAGGAGAGGCTAATTGAGGAAAAGAAGATAAAAAAGGAAAATCCTTTAGCTGAGATAAGTGAAGTTGAAAAACCTTATGTATTACAAAAAGGGTGGAAATTGATTAGACTAGGAGATGTATCTAAAACAATAGAATATGGTACATCGACAAAAGCAGATTTAGATGAAAATAAAATTCCAGTATTGAGAATGAATAATATAGTAGATGGTAAATTGAATTTTAATAATTTGAAGTACGTTGATTCAAATATTAAAGATTTACCAAGATTATATCTGAAAAATCGAGAATTATTATTTAATAGAACAAATAGTTATGAGTTAGTTGGGAAAACTGCAGTTTTCCATGGGGAAAATGATTCTATGACTTTTGCGTCTTATCTAATTAGAATATCTATGTTTAATGATTTAATGGATTCAAATTATTTGAATATTGTTATGAATTCCAATATATATAGAGTTACTCAAATTGAACCACAAATAACTCAGCAAAATGGTCAAGCAAATTTTAATGGAACTAAATTGAAATCAACATTAATACCTTTACCTCCATTAGCTGAACAAAAACGTATAGTAGAAAAAGTAGATTCATTAATGCAATTATGTGATGAATTAGAAAAGAAAATAGAAAAGTCAAAGGATTATAGTAATAGATTAATGGAATCAATTCTTAAAAGTTCATTTTTATCTTAGTGTATTTTAGGCACAATCAAATAAAACAAATGGAATGTAAATATATAAAATTAATAGTGATGATACTTTTGATCTAAGAGTATGGAGAATTTTTATTTGTATAAATTTATTTATTAGGAGATATTATAAAAGAGATGAATTGATATTGAATGGTATACTTTTCGTTATATATGGAATATAATGGAATATGGAAAATGTTTTAAATTCTACTTTCAGATGATATAATTATAATTAATTATGTATATATATGTCGAATGAATAATTATGGAGGAAGTATAAATGAATAATTGGATACTAAAATTAGATGAATTTGGAAAAATAAAAAAAGCTGATATAGAAATATCACCATTTACTTTATTTGTAGGTGATAACAATAGTGGTAAGAGTTATATAATGTCTTTAATATACGGAATAATGCAATTAGATTTTGGTATTAATCAATATAAAATTAATCATACTAGTAAAGCATATAAAGAAATAGTGAAATGGCTTAAACATATTCAAACAGAAAATGGAGAAAAGAAAGTACATATAGAAAAAGATATATATATGCATTTCACAGATTTATTAAATATTATACTAAATGATAACAAGAAAATATTTATTAGATCAATTTTTAATGCAGATATAAAAATAAATAAAATAGAACTGAAATTTGAGTATGATAATTTATTATATATAAAAAAAGATATAGTAAAAGATATATCAGAAGAGAAAACAAATTATTCAATAACTTTTTGGGGTGAAGATAATAATGAGGTAATGAGGGGAGGAATTAGACTTCCGGGGACTTTTTTTGAATTCTACGACATTATAATATTTGCAATTCTTCAACAAGTAATAAGACTAAATTGTTTTGAAAAAAGCAATTTAAAAAGTTATTATTTACCAACCTCAAGAACTGGATTTGTATTAACTTACAAAACATTAGTAGAAAAGTCACTAGATGATAAATTTAATGTTGGAAAAACAACAAAAAATCTTCTTACAAGGCCCTGTAGTGAATTTTTATCACAATTATCATCAATATCAAAGAAAAACATTAATAAGAAATATAGTGATGTAGTTGATTTTATTGAAAATAATATAATTGATGGAACGATTAAAGTTGATGAAGCTCCCATAAGTGATTTTATGTATATTCCAAATGGAAGTAAAGATGAAATACCTATGTTTGTTTCATCTGGTGTTATTACTGAAATGACACCACTAGTATTAATGTTGAAGTATAAAGAAGAGATGGGCGCATTAATGATGGAAGAACCTGAAATGTGTTTACATCCTAAATTACAATGGCTAATTGCTAGAGGATTAGTTCAAATAACTAATACAGGAACACCAGTAATAATAACAACACACAGTGATGATATATTGCAGCATATTAATAATATGATTAAGCTTTCTAATAATAATGAGAATAAAAAATTAATGGGAAAGTATAAATATAGAGATGAAGATTTAATTACAGAAGATAAAATAAAAATGTATCAATTTGATGTTGAAAGTCATCAAACAACAATACAGCAATTAAAATGTGGAGAATTTGGATTTGAAGCACCAACTTTCAATAATATGTTAGTTTCTTTATTAGAGGAATCTAGAGCCTTCGAGGAGGAGTAAGATTATGTTTGATGAAGAGATTAAAAAGAAAATTAGTTTTTTAAAGATCGATAAAGATTGTATAGAACAATCGGACAAAATGATAGAGTTAAAAGAAACACAGAAACAAGGAGAGGTTAATTTAAACTTAGAGGTAAATAATCCATGTATTGCTTTCAAAAAATTAGATGATAATATATTTCAATATTTGAAATGTGGTGAATGTGCAGATGATATAATTTTTGAAAAAAGTGATAATACATGGATTCTACATATTATAGAATTTAAGCGAACTGTAAAAAGTGATGAATGGATAAAAGTAAAAAGTCAATTTAAAGGCGCATTTTTAAATGCAATAGTAATAGCTGGATATTTAGGAATTAAAATAAATATGGATAATATAAAATTATATACAGGTTTTAGAAATGACAAAATTTTAAAACAAAGATTAGCTAGTCCAGCAGAATTGAAAGGTCAAATAGGAAAATCTCTTAGGTGTAATGATACAGAAGACTGGGAAAGTGGGCAAGTGCTTTTAAGTGTTTTTAATACCATAGTTTGTATACATACTAAAATTCAGTTAGATGTTGATACTGGACAGGGCAAATTTACTATATAACCATTCAAAAAAAGGCTTAACCTCATACCATTTAAAAGTACATCCACTAGATACAGATTTAATGGGTGTACTTTTTGTTAGGTGCAACTAAACAATCAAATAATCCAATAGTGTATCCTTCCTTACAACTTCAAGATAAGGAGCAAAATAAATAAAATGTTTTTCAAGCTCGAGAAAGTGGCCATAACGTTTTTTATAATTCTCTATGGCATCAATTAAAAATATTTCAGTTACTTTTAAATATTCAGCAATTTCAAATGCAGAAGTAGCGCCGTATTCATAAGCAGCAATTATATCATTTATCTTAATTGTATGTTCATAACCCCATCTACACGCTTTAACTTCTTGCCTTCTATTTTCTATTTCATTATAATCAAGGATATTTCCATAAGAAGTTTCAT
>Ga0302173_10001075_pt1 | contig 13941 bp, 14 predicted proteins | sample I_Fen_N3_1_FD_198785 | JGI IMG/M metagenome (GOLD analysis project Ga0302173, IMG submission 198785) | Peat permafrost microbial communities from Stordalen Mire near Abisko, Sweden - I_Fen_N3_1 | ecosystem: Environmental > Terrestrial > Soil > Wetlands > Permafrost | place: Sweden: Abisko... | reverse complement strand
CCTCTCAGTGAGATGAAAGAAAGACCGGATACTTCAGTTTAGACTGGCACTGTTTTCAGGGAGGAGATCACTTGGATATCAAAAAAGCTCAATGGCTGTCCTACAAGCGGGAGAAGGGCTTCTCTGCCGAGTCCGGTAATTGCACATTGAACGCGATGGTAAAAGTAAAGCTTTCGAGCGGTAAGGTGCAACACGGATGGATATTCTGGCAAGACAAATCGCCAAATTACAACTTCACAGAAGCTGAGTTTCACACCGTTTGGAAATCCCCGGGAGGCCAACTGGTGGATGTTACTCCACGTAAAGACAAAGAACGTGAGCTTCTGTTTATTCCAGACTTTAATAGAGAGATACGAATAGTCTCGCATCCTAGCCTTCCTCATCCAATGGTGCTTGGATTTAAGAATGCGACGCTGAATCCCGACCCAGCATTTATGCACTTGCGGGGAGGGCCACAGGTACCGATTTTAAATAATTCGGTGTTACTGGTTGAGTACGATCTGGCCACGCCAATAGAGACTACAGAATTAGACCACATTGCCCCTGTTATCTGAGCAAATGATGAAATAGGCCTGAAAAGAACCCCGTTTCTTCTCAGTTACATCATCTGGGAAGAAGGGGCTTCAACAGTTGTTATTTCAGTAATTTTCGCAAATGCCCCGTAGCGTCTTTCCCCCATTCTGTAACAATGACTGTATTCAACCGCAGGAGACAACATGGATCAGTCACGTTCTCGATTTTTTGATACTTTGAATGAATTACAGCATTGCTACCGCGCAAAATGTGATGGTAAGTTCATGGTCAACCGAGCTCATTTACGAAGCAATGGAACTTCATTGCTGGCGCACCTTACGCAGCAGTCGGAAGGAGAAAGAATTTTAAGGGAGTTTGTATTAGTCCACCAGATCATCAATATCGTTTTACCTACAGGTGTAGACCATTTGTATGGCGTCCATATCCAATTTGGTGAAGGCGTTGGCTGCAACACAGTCAGGGCATTTTACTCCCCTGAACAAGGCACCTATTCTATGTTCTTCTTTTTAGTGGAGGAGAACACCGCTGAGCTTGTCTGTTCACTCCGGGGAGTACATCCGCTGGAAATGAAGGGGGAATTCGAGATGGTAACTGGGTTACTCTTGTCATAACTTGGGGGTAGTTTATGGGACTGAGTTAGTCAGTTCTATGTAGGCATGGGTTACCCAACGGAAAGCTAAAGTTCGTACTTAAGCTTTTCCTAAATATAATTTTGAAATTTATTGTAGTTGCTGGAGGTTTGAATATGGCGCTGTATTATAAAGCTAATGGCGAATTTAAAATAATATACCCGCAGGAAATGCCTAATTATGAGGGGAAGCCTGAAAGTAGCTTTGCTTTAAAAGATATGCAAGACCTTGTTGGGGGTTATTGCCAACTTATTTATCTTGGAGATTCCGGTTTGTTTATTGAAGGTGTAAAATATTCATATATTCTTGTTGATGAAGACGGGCGTATGAATGAAAAACCAATAAATGCAAAGGTAACTGAGTACTATCAACATGTAGTAGGCGGATCAGTGAATATCGTAGGCGACGCCTTATTGCTGGAACGACATGAAATGGATTAATCGGTATAACTATTTGTAGTCAATTCATAATTACTACCTTATGCGTTTAATTCATCCTGAGATAATCAGCTAAACAAATCAGGAGAAACACATGAAACGTTCACTTTTAGAATATATCCTTCTCTGGGACTCACTCGGCAAAATCAGCGTAAGTGGTGATGCCATTGAAGAACCCTTTCTTCACTTTAGCGCTGGAACAGACCGATTCGATATTTGGGCGTGGTTCGAATCTGAGTGCCCTGAGTTCTCAGCTGCGGTGGCGATAGGGGGCGGGTATGGCGAGCGTCTGTTTCCGGCTATAGCCTTTACTTCTGGCGCTGACACCCTATTTGATGGTTGCTACATCAACCGCATCTACCTGTCAGATAGTAGTAACGATTCCAACCAAGACCGTAAAAAGCTACGTCTAACGGTATGCAAGCAATTGCAAGAGTCCATCTGGGTTTATTACAGGCACCGTGGGTGTTTTGACCAATTCGAAGTCTTCTCTTTTAGCGACGGTGGAATAATTAATATCGGCGTCAAGAACACCAGTTCAACGGCTCCTTTCCCGGATGATATTTCAGGTCGGATAACTTGTCCCCAAAAGATAACGTGCGCTATGAGTTCTCAGACGGCACGAACGGTGATTTACGAAGCGCTCGGTACCTTACCGATTTATAATAACTTACCCTAAGTGGCGAGGCTCAGTAATCCAGCAGGAAAGGTTTAACGTAGGGGTGCAAGTAGTCAACTGTTGGTTGACAGCTGCCTCTACAAGGCTCAGTAATTTGATTGGGTCCTATGGAGAAAGATCAGCAGCCGGAAAGAAGCGGTTGGCTATGACTGCACGGGTGCATGTGACGTTGGCGTGAAAGTTGAAGCTTAGGCTATAGTTCCTTAGAAAGTTTCAGCCTGAAGCTGAATTTTGGGACGCCAGTCTGTCTCTTGACGGCATTTTCTATCCTCAAAGATGCAAAATTCACTTCAGAAATTTTAGGGTTGTAAAAAACAGCGTGCAGGATTATTAATATCCCCAAAAATCAAATTCATGCTGTAATTTATCGTTCATCAAAGACTACACCTAATTGGTGGACATTTAATCTGCTTTGTGCGATTTCACCCCTTATGCAAAGCTTGTTGTGCGTTATAATTACCCTATCAACTACGCAGACACCCAAAATGGGAGGCTTCATGGATGTATATGGTATTTCTGTACTAGCTATTGCCGTATTGGCGTTTGTCGTGATCCGTTGGCGTACCGCGAAGTATCCTAAGAACGTGCGGCCAACTCAAACCGAGCATGAAAGCAAAAGTTCGACCGATAGTGAATCTTGTGGGGTTGAAATCAAACATTACTCAGGCACCAAGCTCGGAGAGATGGGGATGAACCCTGCCACTGGGAAGTATGGACGTTACATGGGAGGGGGCGCATGGCTGGAGTGATGATTGTTTCTCCTTTAATAACCCCCACGTATCGTCGCTTAGGAGATCTTGATGGACGTTACTATCCTCAAGCATACAGGCTGGCAATTCAATTTACGGCTTTGGTAAAAATACAGCTTACGCCTGAATTATTGAAACCTATGACCATCGGTTTGGCTAAGATAAAAGGCGGACTCCGACTGGTTTTACTGGAGAAGGGCAATGCAGAACTTGAAAATCAAGTGCAATGTTCTAGTTTCCAATTGACGTTTAAAGACACTGATCTCGCAGCGATGCAGATTCTTCAGGCGGCTTGGCAGGGCTTTCCTGAACTTAACCCTTCGTTGTCGCAACTAAATTGAATGGCCAACTCACGTTGGCCATTTTTATGAAAGTTACTTTTTTTTTGATACCTTCCTCAAATCAGTTTTATTTTTCCATCCTAAAAATGAAATTATTCCATTCATAATAATATTTTGCATACGCAGCGCATAGTAAGACACCAATACCACTATTGGGATCTTCTTATGATGCTTTCGCGAAACAGAGATGATATGCCCTAAATCGGTAAGTAATGTCTTCGGCAAACATGCTTGAATCAGGGCTGCTTTGATGGCATCAAGCTCGTCAGGTGTAAATCGAGTGAACGAGTCTTGCTGGCGCATTTTATTCACCATCTCTAAAACACCGAAGCATAACCACTCAGGCTTATTGGGGCCTCTGTATTGGCATTTTCCGTTTATGAGAACAACGTTTATACATTCAATATCGTTGCTTTTAAGAGCTCGCTTAATGCCATGTATGTGAGCGATATTTTGCCTAAAAGGATTACCGAGCAAGATGCTTTGCCCACGGATAGATTTACGCCATTGTTTCTCAAATAAGCGGCCCTCAAGAAGTCCGTTATAGTTTTTTTCCTCAATAACATATAGCCCCTGCCGGGTAAGAAGCACATGGTCTATCTGGGTAGTATTGCTCGCATTGAGATAGAGGGTGATGTCGCTGAGTAAATGCGAATTATCAAAAGGGCAATGTTTGAGGATTGTCTTACGGGATTTTAGTTCTTTGCCCGCATTACTCAACATAGAAATTAAACAAACGAGAATGCAAAGAATCACTCCAATCAGTACGACATAAATAACATCCACCAGCGAGAACTCAAACATTTAGCACCTGTCATTTTGCGGATAAGGAGTCTTTGGTATCACCAATCACAGTATCCAATAACCGAGACAGCTTCGTCAGGCCCCCCAGACTGCTTGAAGCCAATCCTAGCGCTGAGTGGAGTGATTTATGAGGCTCGTTATAGGTTTTGAATCTGTCAGTGCCATAGAGCTTGCTGAGGCGCTCCCTGACCTCTGTAGACGTTGCTTCCCCATCAACTAAACCATATTTAATCGCGGTAGGTGTTAACCAGAATTTCCCCGAGTACAATTCAACTTTATCTGCCTCATCCCGTGTGAGGATCTTGCCATTACGACCGGCCTCGACGTCTTCAATAAACATTTCGTGCATCTTGCTAAGAAGCTCAGTCTGCATAAACTCGCGTGCCGGATCAGAAATGGGGTGCCACGGATCTAATGCGTCTTTATATGAGCCTGCCGTAAGTGGTGTGTTCTTTACGCCTACAGTCTTCATCAATTCAGAGATGTCCCAGTGGTCCATCCTTACGCCTATGCTTCCTATAATGGCATTCTGATCTGCATAAATTGCATCAGCAGCTGAAGCAGCATAGTAGCAAGCTGATGCACACATGGTTTTTACTGAGACAATCACCGGCTTGTAGTTAGCCCTGTCACTTACTACAAAGCTCCCACGTCCATCTTTGAGTATTGAGATCACATTGCTTTTGGTTCTTTGGAAATCGAGGTTTTTTTCGCTGTTCGAACTCGATAGGTCATCAAGTGACGTTTGGCGATCAATACCCTGTGCAGGAAGAATTTGGATCAGGTCTTCTGGCTGGCGCAGATTACGCAATTCTTTATAGATATTAATGGCGTCTGAAGGACCGCCACCGCCTGATTCGGCTTCAATTAGTACTGCTTTCACTTGAGGGTTAATATAGGCTTTATGAATAGCACGTGCGATGACTGTACCGTCACCTGTTTCCGTACCAGAACCCATGGCTCCGGAAAGAGAGATCACTGCGATGTGTGGCCGCTTCCCCTCATCTTCCTGATACTGGTCATACACGTTGTAAATGCTATAGGCCCCCAATCCTAAAGCCAATACTGTCAGAAGAGGTTTGGACACAGCATTTAGCCGATAGAGTTTGTAGAATTTATCTGCTTGTTGATTGAACGAATCATTAAAGCGATGGCCTTGCTCATTTTGGCTTCGTTTTTTTCTGAACATCTAAATTCCTTATTTACATTAACTTCTGGTAATTTGCCCAGAGTCTATTTATCGCAATCCCTAATATGATGAGCGCCAGTGGAGGAAATAACTGAGCGACTCCGTTGAAGAGAGAGAGATTGGGGAGAAGGAGGTACATCATTGCAAGAAATGAGATGACCATGAACGCTTTAAACCATATCCGATAAAATTGTATGGTTACTTTACCAAATTCATATCGCTTTAATTTCCATTGGCACATTCCATCGTAAAACATGGCCATAAGGAATGGTATAAAAGCCACAGCCCATCCTAAGATTAAAAACCAACGATACAGTGATTGAAAGATCAACAATGGAATGTTGCGGGCAGCTGTATAGTTGAATGAAATGAATTTCTCAGCAATGAAATTTATCCCCTTGCTGGATTTCTTCTTTGTATCATCAGGCAACAACCACTGATTGATATACTCAGTCAATCCATAGTTATTGACCAAAATGTTAAAAGCATTTTCAGTGTTTTCAACTGCAAGCTTCCATTTGTCGGAGGGCATAACTGTTCGGCTTGACTGAATTTCAGATTGTATCTGATTTCTAAGTTCGTTTGTATTCTGCAAAAACAAACTATAAAAAAGATAGATAATTAGCCCTATAAGCAAGAAGGATCTCAGAATGACAAATCTTTGACTCTTTTCATTCATGCCGCATTTCTCCCCCATTGTTGAACCATAGCAAGACGCTGTTCATTATTCCTGTAGCGGTTCTTCCAACCGTTTAGAATGCCCATGTGCCATTGGTATTGGGAGGGAATGACACGATTAATCAGAGTAAGGGAAACCTTGTGCTGGTGGTCTTCCGAGAGCCACTTGAGCTGACCGGCAGCAGGCATGTACACATCGCCAGCATACTTTCGAGTCACCCGACTAAAGTCGCAATAGCCATAACTCCATGGCGTCCATACTTTGAGCCTGTTTGATTCTTCGATATCTGCAATAGGGAGAGCCAGTAGTGTTTGGCTATATTCCCGGACAACTGCCTGAACAATCCGAGGGCATTGGTCAGAACTACCATCATGAATTGAGGGATATATTGCATGCTTGAGAACGCGATTAAACATGCTCGCATAGTTGTCGTAGGGGTCGGGTAAAGTATTGATGCCCGAAAGTAACTTTTCTTTTATCCCGAAAAGAAACGATGAATCCTCAAATGCCACGATATGTGAGTAATCAGTAGCGATGTGCTCAGGTGTTTTCTTTCTTTCAACGCGATGGAAATCAATTTCATCTGGCATTGATACAAAACAATGAACAAAATCATTCAGATCTATAAACGACGGTAACAAATACCAACCAAGGGTGTCCGGGTGAGAGTTAATACAAAAAATTCGCTCAGGGTTATCATCTAGTACCAGACGGTAATCATCAATTTTTCCCCCACATGCACTATGTATCCAGTTTCTGACACAGCCATTGGTTACTGACCAGTGAGCTGCTTGTGTCTCATTATGCTCATCGGTGTAGGTGGCTATCCCTCTAATCAGGAAAAGCTCAGCCAAAAGACTTGCGACATATGCTAGTGACTCATAATTTTGCTCGCGACTGGCCAGTCGAACGGCCGTAAGTATTTTGTCACTGAACTGTCGAATATGGTCCGGAACTTCGCCAAAAAGGTTGCTGTAAAGACCTAATTCAATGAGGTGTTTTTTTGCTTTAGAAACGCAACGGTGTGTGCTGACCGGTCCGGCAAGAATGGCAGCTTTCTTAATAGTAATTGTAGAGTTCATTAGGCAGCTCGTTTTAGATGTTGAAGAATTTTATTAGCGTCCAGATTTTTACGTAAAGTTACTTTTGTAGTAGGTCTGGTGAGCATTTCAAATACTGTCGTAGTAGGGCGCATAGCAACATCAGGGACTGAAATAGGTATTTGACCAACTAACTTTCGTCCATCCTGAAGCCGGGCAATGATATGCAAATTCGGAACTTGCCCCAGGAGTTCTTTCGGGATCGAATCTTCCATGCTGGTGGATTTTCGTTCAGATATTTGGCCAGAGAAATCAGTATGTGATTGGAGTGTTGCGGCTCCGGTGGAGTAAGTTACTTGGTTTGTGTTTATTGCGCTTTTACCGAAATTATCGACAACAAGCGTTTGCGTCGCCAAGTCGTTTACCCTGAGACTAATAAAATTGTTACAGAGACCGGTAATTCTCGATGCGGTTGCCTCGTCGGAGCCTGCAACGATATCAGAAATTGTTTGTGTGCATACGAATAGGGCAATTTTGGCTGCTCGCCCTTGAGCAAGTAAGTTGATCATGGATGTATTGATTGCTGAATGAGCTTCGTCAATGAAGAAACTGATACGTGAATTCGTTTCCATTGCAACATCAGAAGAGTTATAGCGTTTGCCTGCACATGCAGCTAAGTCTGCTGTGATCAATTGTGCTATTGCTCTTGCAGTCTTAGGATTTGAAAGACCGTCAAGTGATATATAAAGGACTCCACCGGAGTTGAACATCCCTTCGCTGTTAACTACTACACGGTTAGTTCGCATAGTGTTTGTAGGAGAGAGTAGGTCATCCATAGGGGATTCGCTGAGTAAGGTAAACAGTGGATTAAGAGACGCTGTCATTTTGGACATATGAGCCGGGTCCCATTGAACATATTTTATAAGTTCAAAGAGAATGTCTATTCCAGCTGGTGGGCTAATGCCATCATAGTTCGTAAAGTTAATTTGAAAGAATGCAGCATACTGCTTGAATTTGTCTATTTGTGAGAGGTTGTTGTCGACGTTTACGGTTTTTATCCAAGATTCTGAGCCATATGTACTGGCGTAAAACTTCTCAAATGCTCTGATTGTAATGTTCAATATTGCGAACTGGTCGCGCATATTTTGGTAAATACCTTTAATTGTCGGTTTGTCACCCGCCAATTTTGTGCCACCGATAATAGTGGTGATCAATGACTCACCGAATCGTATAAAACCATCATTATCATCCACGCTGGAGATCAAACTAATTAACCTGTTTGTGAGATCACTGTCTTTAACAATGTTATGACAAACATCAATCGAAACGGAGGTTGATGGCTGTGCTGGGTGAAAATGATAAAATGGTTTACCCAACGACTTGCACTCATCCCTCATGCTTTTTTGCCAATCTGGGTCGTTTTTGGGGTCGACTATGACAATGACATGCCCAAGATGTAACATGCTGCTGCTAAGCAGCCTCAACAGTACGGTTTTTCCCGTACCGACGTTACCTGTAATTAAGGTGTGACCAAACCAGTTTTCCTCGGTAACAAAGTTTGCATCGCGCTTATCTACTCCGAATATCGAATTATTGCCTCCCATGGTCCTAGCAAGCTTATTGAAGTGTCGCGTGAAGGGATTTAAAGCGCTCGGCAGTTTTATTTCTCGCAGATTGCTGGAAAGGTTATGAATTTGATGAGCTCGCTCAGCGTGTTCTGCTCCCCACACATAACCATCACATAGATAAGTCCTTCTAACTGGTAGCGATTTGTTTTTGTCGTCAGCGTCTTTAAGTAATACCTGATACTTTTTTTCATCAGAAAAAAACTGACTTTTATTAATTCTTCTCAATTCCTCTAATGAGATGAATAACATTACGCGATAGAACACTCTCCAGTGAGCTTTGAAATAAGGTATTGCAGTGTGTATCCGCTTCATTCCAAGAAGAACAAGTATGGCCGAAGTCCCAAAGATTACTGGGGTTAATGCCATGCCATCAATATAGATGTTTTGGGCTGTAGCAAAAGCAGCGCACAAGAAAAGAACCGCCGCACTGCGAAACTCAAAAACAGGGCGATAGAGATTTTCTTGAGAATGGAGGTCTGTTCTTTTAGGTAATCCCATGAGTTCTACTATTCCTCTAATGCTGGGAATAAGGTCGACAAGTGGCCGGGAATATAAATATTACTTCGGTCACCAGCACTAATAAGTCTTTGAAGGTTGACTATATGATACCTGTCTGGGCGCTTACCATTAGTCATATTAACAATGAAAAACTGCTCTATCAGGTTTGTGAGCTCATCTACCTCTATTACATTTTTAAGAAAATATGCTTGATTAATAGCAGTTGTCTTAATACACAAACTCACTTCATTAACTTTAGTAAACCGAAAGAATTGGCGATACTCCTGTTCGGTAAGCTTAGTGATGCAGTTGTTTATAAACTTCGCCAACGATTTGTAGTCTTCTTCCGTCGCAGAATCGATTGATTCCGTATCAGTAACAGCAGAGGGCAATGGCTCTTCGCCTGCATCTTTGTTTGACAGTAAACTCAAGTCTGCAAAGTTACTTTTAAGTACAGTCTCAGTAGTCACCTCTGCCTGTGAAAGTCTCGCTGATGGTGTGTTCGGCAATTCCGTTTGTGGCTTAGGATTCGCATTGGAAGCAATTAAATTAAGCTGAGCTTCCGTTGTCACATTTTTTTCAGACCTTTGATTACCAATATCTTCGGTAGGATCTATGACATTGTCCCGGCGAGAGAACAAGCTCATCAGGGAAGGGTCTATAAATTCCTCAGATGAGGGGGTTGTGTCATGTTGTTCATAGCTATTCAAAGGAGGCAACGCCTCAGTCATATAGGCTGGAATTGATTCTGTCATATGGGAAGATGAGTCATGACCATCCTGTGTGGCTGGATTATTTTCATTAGTGACAACATCGGGATACCGCTCAGAAGGCATTGATAAGGTTTTCGAAGGTTGAGTCTTGCTAGGTAGTTCTGAGGTATCAACAGCATTATCTGTAAAGGATACGGTGGTAAACAGATCTGCACTAAGTAAGCTCTGCAAAGACGTCGGTTGCGGAGACTTAGCATGACCAAGTTGAAAACCAGCCACTTCCTGACTGAGTAATAGCAACTTTTTGCCGTTGGTGTCAGGAACGATTAATTCACCATCTAAGGAGCCGTCCCGGTAGGTAAGTTCGAATGATGTGGACAACTCAAGACGTATTGCTTCAAGACCACCCATAGCTTGTTGAAGCGCAATTAATGACACGTAGGGTATGCCATCCACTAGATGGATCGCCTCATCGGGAAGCGGAGTGGTCATGAGATGCTGGTCCAAATATTTAGTTCGATCAATAGCTGTTTGAACTGGTTCAATCTCAGCTTCTGTTTTAGCTAATTTCTTTTTCGTAGTTGTTTTTTTAATCGGTGCTTTCTTCTTCTTCGAAATATTTTCTCTTGAAATATCAGTTGCGATGGACTCACTCGATAGTGATGGCAAGTCTACATCGATGATTTCTTCTGGTGTATTGAGATCGGGTTTAGGCAAGAGTGAAACACCTTTAGTCCCTGACTTCGAAAGTTGTGCTGGTTTGTGCTGACTGTCAGAGATTTTTATCACTTTATCTCTTGATGGCTTTGGTCGTTTAAATAGTTGTACGTTCCCTTCACGGTCAACATACAAATAATCATTTATTTCATGAACGGCAAATATACCTTGCACAGAATCGGGGATAATATAGGAATCGAAAATGAAACCAGTCCACTTTACTTTGAGGAGGTTGAATATCTTGAGGTTCTTAATGCCCCTCTCAAATAAATGCTGGATAGAATCACTATCATGTTTTCCCGGGGAGAAGAAATGCACAGTTCTTTCCTCACTGTAGGGTTCTATGTAACCTCGCTTAGTGAGAATGTCTGTAAGGGCCTCCCTCCCGATATCGCCAGAAGGAAAGTTGAAACCAGCTGCCGAAAAATCATTAAGTATAAAATCAATACATGCCGATTCGTTAAGATATACTGCGCCCCCTATTATGAAGAGATGAAGGGGTGAAGAACTCTGGTAATCATTGATATTAAGCGACTTCATATGTGTTCTGAGCGTGTTAATCGCTCTGCTTGCTGCATCAGCTGACCGCCGCCCCATAATTGGGTCAGTCATCATATTCAAGTCGGTACCAGTAGAATAATAATCAGCTCTGCGAATGCAAATAGACAAATAGTCGTCTGTTTTAGCATAATTTGATAATGCGGAGATCATGCGATCGAATATACGCTCACGGGTAACGGTGCCTATATATTTCAGACATGTTGAATTAAGGCATCTTTCAAGAAAGATACTGGCACGCAATGCATGCTGGTTAGGTTCTCTGCTTCTCCAGTGGATCTCATAATTTGAAATATTGTGTTCATATGCCCAATCCATGAGGCTTTCAGATAATGCTCGCCATGCAGGCGCTTTGTTGTCTGTACCAACACCTATAATATCAACATCAAAAATCTTACCAACATCATGCAACAAACCACAAATGAAGGCAGCATAGTAATAGCGTTTTTTTCTTTCCACTTCTTCATCTTGATAACCAATGGGCGCTAACTCTGTCTCATATGCATTTTTCAACGCGAGTAATCCAACATCAATACTATGTGAGAGAAGCCCGCCAATTCCATTGTGGTGGTGATTCTCTGAAGCGGGTAAAAGATGTATCCATCTAATTAACTCAGCTATTGGTCGGATTACTAAATTAGTAAAAGTGTAAGCTTCTTGGTCAATAATGTTGTCGGCCATACCCAGAATCATCTGTGTTTGTACCAGTTTTGCATGATGAACAGAAAGAATCTCAAGCTCGTCGAAAAGATAAATTCCTTTGGGGCGAGAAGGGTACTCTATGAATTTGAGAATGTCCTCACTGGCCTTTTGGGGGATAGAGAACAAGTTGATATTATTTCTAAAATTATCCGTGGTATTTTGAGTGATTTCCATTTTCACTCTACCCTTGAATAAGGAAAGAAATTTTCCACGCAAATTCATAGATACCCCTAAGTAATTAAGCAGCTTCGTCGGCTAGCGAAGCCACGTATGCATCGATTGATTTATAGTTTTTTATCTTCTTTATGTAATCTTCTGGGTCATATTTGCCATTTACACGTCTGTTCACATTGAAAGCTTTAGTTATACAGTCGATGCCAACCTGCAAATCTGCGGTGACGTTACCAAATCCTGTTTGATACTGGAGTTCAGTAATTTTTCCACTCAACCACATAATGTGTAGCTTTTCTATCATTTCATTAACACGCATAAAAAATCTAAGAAACTGACCAGTGCGTGGATGGTTAAAACGAAAGATAACTGGGTCAAACACTAAAGATGAATATGCACTTATAAAAGGGTCGTCTTTATCTGTGCTCGACATTAATTTTTGTACTTGGGATTCCAGTGATTTTATGACTTTGTCACGTTCACTAAAAACCGTGTCCAGCCACTTATCGATTTTTGTTTTAGATTCAGGGTCGCTTTTAGCATCAACTGTTCTGTAAAGATTATAAATTGCATTGCTGATATTGTTGAACTGCGAGATTTTCTCGCTACGATTTGCACGTACCCAATTATTAAAATGGAAGCTTTTTGGCGTGAGTTTCACATTTATCATTCCCGCCTCTTGATTTGTTTCACTTCTTCTTACTTTCTGTTTGATAGGTTCTGCGGCCATTTTTAACCTCACTTAGTTTTACTTTGTTTTGCTAGTTGTCGACCAATAGCAATACGTTGTGTATGGAGCAACTCTAAAGCATCACGATACATAATTAAGGTTTTTTCACATTCCTCAATCATTTTCCATTCCCAATCAACCACATTCTTGAAGCTGGATTTTGTATAACCCGAAGAATTTTTTTTAACGGGGCGACTAAAAATATTATTTCTCGTGCCTTTCCTAGTTGGTCCCCAATCAGACCAAACAATTGTTCTTTTTTTTGCCGACCCTATAAGAACAAGATTTGGAGCGTATTTACCCGGATTAAACGTTTCACCCCCATAAGTGCCTGTCGAGATCTCCTGATTCTTTTGTTTCCATTGCTCCCAGTATTTATCGATGACAGTAAGCTTTACCTCTTGAGCTATTGCATCAATCTGCTCTCTCAATGAATCGTGTATCGATTGTAAACCTTGGTTTAATGCATAATTCATATCCCCTCCTGATGGATATACAATAAACCATCCGTCTTCTTTTTCTCCCCCGGATTAGCACGTTAAATTCTACTCTTTTTTTCAGCTCCTTGATTCGTACATGCATGAAGCAGTCCTGTGCAACAAGGCTGGTTAGGAGATGACTCTAAGGCAAAGTAACTTTTCAGCCGGGTATATGTGAAAAGTTACTTTCTCATGATGGTCTAATGCTGCCATAGATTGATAGGATCATGGTTTGCTAGATTGAATTGTGTAAGAAAAATAACTTATACTTGTACAACTTTTTTCAATTTAGTTATACATGGGGCATATGCTCTGAGTGTTTGTCCTTGTACTACTTTTTCAAAGATAGTTAGACAAGGTAAATCGTGTGTGTTTGTTTTCCCCTTGTATAACTTTTTTTGCATTAGTTGTACAAGTCAGAATCACGCGGCATCACTCTTATGTATAACTTTTAACATAAAAGTTATACAAGTAGGCAATGTGATAAACTCCTCTCTTGTTAAACTATATCGAAAGTAATTGCACATACATTGAAGTTTGTAGTGGCATAGTGAATTTGGCCACCTGAATAGAGGTGATATCATCACCTCATAGTCAAAACAGGTGACATTATGACCGGACGTAACAGACGCAATTTTAGCCCCGAGTTTCGCCTCGAAGCCGC
>Ga0302173_10001071_pt1 | contig 13948 bp, 13 predicted proteins | sample I_Fen_N3_1_FD_198785 | JGI IMG/M metagenome (GOLD analysis project Ga0302173, IMG submission 198785) | Peat permafrost microbial communities from Stordalen Mire near Abisko, Sweden - I_Fen_N3_1 | ecosystem: Environmental > Terrestrial > Soil > Wetlands > Permafrost | place: Sweden: Abisko... | reverse complement strand
TTGGACATTTTTAGGATCATCAAGTAGTATTCTTGCTAATTATGGACAAGGAATCGTTATAAACATGTTTTTTGGAACAATTGTCAATGCAGCTCAGGGCATTGCTAATCAGGTGAGTGGTCAACTCGGTGCATTTGCAATGAATATGTTAAAAGCAATTAATCCTGTTATTGACAAAAGTGAAGGAGCCGGAGACAGGCAAAAAATGCTTTCAGTCTCAATGACTGGATCCAAAATGTCTTTTTACTTATCAATACTCTTTATCATTCCTGTGTATATTGAAATGCCGTATATTCTAAACCTTTGGCTAAAAGAAGTGCCTGATTATGCTATTATTTTTTGTCGACTTTTACTTATCAGGAATGTTATAGAGCAATTATATATAACTATGGGAAATTCAATTGCAGCTGTAGGTAAAATACATTCTTATCAGATAGCAAACTCTGTTCTAAATTTGTTCCCATTGGTAATAGCATACATCCTTTTTAAATTTAATTTTCCACCCTATGCATTATATCTAGTTTTCATAGGATATGCAATTTGTGGTGGAATATTGACTTTATATTTTACAAAAAAAATTTGTGATTTATCCATCAATTTGTATTTGAGAAAAGTTATTATACCCTGTTTTATAACTATTGTCTTGATTGTTGGATTTTCTTTAATACCTTTTTTGTTGTTACATGAAGGGTTTGTTAAATTAGCATTAGTAGGAGTTACCAGTACAATTTCATTTTTCATTTTTGTATGGTTGTTTGGTTTTACAACGGAAGAAAAATTCATGACTCGTCAAATTATGAGGACTCCAATTGAAAAGATTAGAAGTTTAATGAAAATAGAAGGTCATTTCAATAGATAAACACGTAATATTCTAGCTATAATCATTAGTAAAATTATTAATCTAATACAAATTTTTAATAATTTCACAGACGTATCTCAATTTAATTCTATTATGAATAATTGCCCAATATTTATAAGTTCTGCTGATTCTTACTCTGATTTATGGCCAATCTTTTTTGATATGTTTAAAAAGTATTGGCCAGAATACAATGGTATAATATACTTAAATACAGAAGAGAAAACCTACACCACTAATGGTTTGAATATTATTTGCACACAGGTAGGTCAAAACAAATCTTTTGGAATTACTTTTCGGAAGGGGTTAGATATGGTTAAGTCACAAAATGTGTTGCTAATGATGATTGACTATATGTTTATGGGGAGGGTGAATGATAGGAAAATTCTCGAGTATTATGATTTCTTTGTAAATGAATATTTAGATTCATTGTGTTTGACGAATCAACATTATCCTAATACAAAAAAAACTGGACATAATGAATTAGTTATGGTATTACCTCCTGCGCCTTATGTAATGTTTTCTTATCAAATAGCTTTTTGGAAAAAGTCTATGCTTTACCAGATGGCATTACCACAGGAAGATCCATGGACTTCTGAATGGTTTGGAACGTTAAGGGCAGAAAAAATGCATATTAAACTTGCAGCTATTGCTGATGAAAAATATAATCCAATACCTTATCATCTTGCTGGTTGTTTACACAAAGGTAAATGGCTAACTGAAGCAATTGAACATTTAAAAAGTATAAACTACAATGTTGATTTTGATAAAAGAGGTTATTATCACGAACTTCCAAATAGTATAAAAAGAAGGCTAATTGTAAAGTGGAAAATTGTAAAAGTTGGACTTTTGGGAAGTTATTACGATTTATCAAAAAGAAGAAAATTATATGACAACTAAACAATTTATATTTAAGGCAAAAAATAAGTTGTGGTCATCCATAGTTTCGTATACTAGGGATAAAAAAATATATCCTTTTTTATATCGATCTTATTGGCATTATTTGTTTAATATGAAAGATTCAAAATCAAATGACGCCAATTACTTTGGAGCACGACCTAATCCGGGAGCAGGTATCGGACATCAAATAGCTAACTGGATAGCCGGATATTGGTTTGCAAAACAATTCGGATTGAAATTTGCACATATCCCTTTTGCTCAAAATTCCTGGGAACAGTTTTTAGGGTTTGGCGATAAGGAGAAAACAGCTGAAGAGCTAATTAAGAAGCAAGGTTATAAAAAAGTTTTACTCCCATTGTTTAATGAATTTAATAACACAGAAGTAACGCTTATAAAAAATATTATTGCATCGTACAACTCACAAAGAGTAGTTTTTCTGGCTGAACAGGATCAATTTTATCGCGATCAGTTTGGAGTAATGAATGAAATTATAGATAAGTTTTACAAAGCTAAGACAAGGGAAAATGATAAACTGATTTATTCGAAAGATAATTTCAATATTGCAATACATGTTCGACGAGGCGATATTGCTATAGGACAAGTAAATCTTAACGAAAATTTATTAATGAGGTGGCAACCAAACGAATATTTCGAAACTGTTCTTTCAGATGTATTGGATAAGTTTAAACCTCAAAAGGCAATAGAAATCTATTTGTTTTCACAAGGCGAAAGAAAGGAGTTTGCTGATTTTGAACGATTTGACAATATTCACTTTTGTTTAAATATGAACGTTCAAGATTCATTTTTACATATGGTTTATGCAGATTTATTAATTACAAGTAAAAGTTCGTTTTCATACAAACCGGCATTACTTAATAACGGAATAAAAGTTTGCCCTAAAAATTTTTGGCATGGATATCCTGACTCAAAAGATTGGATATTGGCTAATGAAAAAGGTTTATTGATTGATTAAGTAGTGGACAATTTTTATCAAAGAAGTTTAATTATCGATTCATCTAAATCGTTATTTGAAAAGTGATTTTGTAGAATGTGTGAAATTTTTCAAACAAAGCATTGTTATAAAATATAATCTTAAAAATAAAGTAATATGAATAGACTTACAATAAATACTTTAAAGGGACTCCGTAAACTTTATTCTGAAGCTTACGGTAAAAATAATTCAAAAAAACCTGATTGCATAAATGATCCTGAAATTGCTTCAAAAATAATATTGGATTTGTTGCAAGATGATAATCCAAGAATGATCGCTAGATTTGGAAGTGTTGAAATGGCATGTTTAATGAATTATTTTGGAGTAAAAGGGGATACTCCAAAATATATTGATTACATAAAAGGAAACAAGTTTCCTTGGTGGTGGGAAATCCCAATTATTAACAATATGCATTTAAATGCGGGTTTTTTTCCTCCAACAAAAGCTAAAGTTGAACAATTTTGTGAACTTATGCTGGAGGATATTCCCATAATTGATGTTTTAGGCTCTTGGTTAGACCAGGAAAAAGTACTTGAAAGAGAATTAAAAAACTCAAATAAGGTTCATTTGAGGCTATTAGAACCTTTTTGGTCTGAGAATCCATGGACAAAAGCCTTAGAAGGAAAGAAAGTATTAGTAGTTCATCCTTTTGAAAATGAAATAAGGCAACAATATCAAAAAAGAGATTTGTTGTTTAAGCGTAACATACTACCAGATTTTGAATTAAAAACAGTGAAAGCAATTATAAGTTTTGCAAATGAGAAAACGAAATTTATTGACTGGTTCGAAGCATTGGAATATATGAAAGCTGAGATTGATAAAGTAGATTACGATATTTGTTTAATTGGTTGTGGTGCTTATGGTTTTCCACTTGCAGCACATGTAAAAAGAATGGGGAAAAAAGGTTTTCATCTGGGAGGCAGCCTCCAATTATTGTTTGGTATCCGTGGAAAACGATGGGAAGATCCTTATTATGGAACCAAAAACTGGGGAATAGCTTATGGTGCTTACTCATCATTAATGAATGAGAATTGGATTCGTCCGGGTGAAGATGTTAAGCCTAATGGATCAGAAAAAGTTGAAGGTAATTGTTATTGGTAAGTAAAAAAATGTATTATGATTAAAAAATGGTACAAACGTATATTCAATATATTATACACATTGTATGTATGGTCTCATCGTGAAGTAATTAGTTCGAAATCATTTTATTTTCATTTTAAGGTTTCCATTTCTAAAGGAAGTTTTTTCAGAGTTAGTGGCTCTAAAATATATAATACTCGGATTTATATTCTTGGAATTAACAATGAAATTACTTCAACGAAAGCATTTCTTGAAGATTGTCAGATTTTAATTATCGGGGAAAATAATAAAATATTAATAAAAGATGGCGTTAAGCTTCGAAAAGCCCAAATTAATCTTCGTGGATCAAATTGCAGTATCATTATTGGAGAAAAGACAACATTTGGTCAAGTTAGAATAGTGAATGTTGGGAAAAATAATGATATTATAATTGGTGATGGTTGTCTTTTTGCGGACAACATAGAAATTTGGGCGTCTGATACTCATTCAATCTATGATAAGGATGGTAATTTCATTAACCCGGAGAGACCTATATATATAGGAAATAATGTTTGGATTGGGAGTTATGTAAAAATCCTAAAAGGAGTTACAATTGGGAATAATGCAATTATAGGGATGAACAGTGTTGTAACCAAAAATATTGAGAATAGTACTCTTTGTGCCGGTACTCCTTTGCGGGTTTTAAAAACGGACGTGTCATGGTCATTAGATTATAAAACTAAATAAAATATGAAGGTAATACACATTTTAAATGAACTGAAATTTTCCGGTGCTGAGATTATGTATGTAGATGCAGCACCTCTATTTCAAGAAAAAGGATGCGAACTCACAGTTGTAGCAACGGCACCTAATTTAGGAGAGTATGCACCTTTTTTTGAAAAAGCAGGATACAAAATATTTCACAAACCCTATCCTCCTTTAAAAAATTGTTTCAATCGGATTACATATTACATTCAGTTTATTTCTTTTTTAAAACAGAATAAATATGATGTGGTTCATATCCATTCAAATGGTGCCATGTGGGGTATGGCTCTTTGTGCGTGGATAGCCGGTAAACGTTCAGTTTATACTTATCATAATGTATTTCCTACTCATTACTATTCATATCCCTACCATGTTTTGTTACGTTTGTCAGCAAAACACATATTTAAGTGTCGTTTTCAAACTATCAGTGATTCAGTATATGAACATGAATTAAAATTGTATCATAATAAAACTACAAAAATATACAATTGGTATGGAAATAAACGCTTTTATCCTGCAACTGAAAATGAAAAAACACAGATTCGAGAAGAGTTAGGCATATCTTCGAATGTATTTGCATTAATTTCAGTAGGTGGTTGTAGCCCGATAAAAAGGCATTCGGAAATTATTAATGCTTTGCCAGATATTATAAAACATATTCCAAATATTTTATACCTACATCTAGGTACGGGTGAATCAGAGCAAGATGAAATTGAACTGGCAGAGAAACTCAGTGTGAGTAACTATATACGCTTTTTTGGTAATCAACAAAATGTACGCAGATATTTGATTGCATCCGATATTTACATAATGCCAAGTAGGTTTGAAGGAATCCCTATCACCACAATAGAAGCTATGGCCTGCAAAATACCAACAATTCTCTACGATGTACCGGGATTAAGAGATTTCAATAAAAATGGAGAAAATAGTATATTGATACCTGAAGATTATCAATTAATTGCAAAAGAAGTAATTTCGATGTATACTAAACAACGTAATTCCAATGAAATGATAAGATGTGCAATGAATTATGTAAACTCAAATTATTCTATGCAAAAGAATGTTGACAATATTTTCAATTTATATCAATAAAGTAGATAATAAATAGCACGATGAAATTAAAAACAGGACTATTATTTATTACGCTATTTATAGGAATAAAACAGACGTTATTTGTCGTAGAGGAGTATTGGAATGCATCAACTTACATTGGTGGAGCTGTATCATATCTCTTAATGATTATTGTATTGTATATTCTCTTTAAGATTGAAATGCAAATAACCCGGCTCAACTTAATTCTATTTGTGTATTTAATTTGGGGTTGTATAGCAATTCTTAGAGGCTTTTTTGAGGCTGAAGATTATTGGGACTGGAAAGTATTTTTGTTATATAACTTTTTAATTATGTTATTACCTTTAGTTAGTCTTTTAGGGTCTAAAAATAAAATAACACAAGAGATACTGTTCACCTACGTTAAATATCTTTTCCCTTTATCAATAATTGTTTTTTTTCTTTCTCTTAAATCGATTAACACCGATGGTTTTGCTCGTTTTGTTTCTCCAATTTATTATCTTATTATTTTCATTCCCTTATTATCACAAAAGTGGAAAATCAGAATTGTTTTAATAGCAGTTGTTTCTTTTTTTTCCTGTATTGATAGTCGTTCCAATTTAATAAGAATTTTATTCAGTTTTGGTTTGATGTCTGTCTATTATTTAAGACATATAATAAACAAAAAAATATTAGAATTCATAAGAATACTATTATTTATAATCCCCTTTTCATTGTTTATTTTAGCTGTGAGTGGGATATTCAATGTATTCGATATGGATTCATATATAAAAGGTGATTACAGTTATACTGAGAATACAAAAACTGGAGAAAATGAAGATCAATCCTTTACTTCGGATACTCGAACATTTATATATGAGGAAGAGATTCAATCTGGCATTATACGAAATACCTGGCTTTTTGGAGAAAGTGCAGTGGCTGGATATATTTCTGAAACTTTCTTCGAATCTATTTATACTGGAGGATCAAAAGGAAGAAGCGCGTCCGAAGTTGGCATATTAAATATTTTCAATTCCTTGGGTCTGATTGGTGTGGTTATATACACTCTTGTTTTTTTCTATGCTTCTTTTTTATGTGTTAATCGATCCCGGAATTATATTTGCAAGTTACTCGGCATTTTTATTGCTTTTAAATGGTTCTATTCATGGATAGAAGAATTTACTGATTTTGATATGAATTATTTCTTTCTTTGGTTAATTATTGGTCTGTGCTTTTCAGAATCATTCCGAACTATGACAAATAAAGAGCTTACTATTTGGGTTCGTGGCATTTTTGACAAAAGATATCGAAAACTTGAAGTCACTCCATAATAAAAAAATATAAACAATGACTATTGAACGAATAGCAATTTTACTTACATGTCATAATAGGAAGAATAAAACTATTAGTTGCTTAAAATCATTATATAAAGCAACTAATTTGTCAAAACACAAAATTCAGTTTGATATATATTTGGTCGATGATGGTTCTACTGATGGTACTTCTGAAGAAATTTCAAAGGATTTTTCAGAAATAAATATAACAAAAGGTTCAGGAGATTTATTTTGGTCAGGTGGTATGAGACTTGCATGGAAAACAGCTCTAATGCAAAATAAAGACTATGATTCTTTTTTACTTTTAAATGACGATGTTATTCTTACTGATGATTTTATTGCCATTCTTGTTCTTACCCATGAATTTTGTTTAAAGCAATACAACCAATCGGGTATTTATGTCTGCTCCACTAAAGATGAGATAAATTCAGAAATTTCTTATGGTGGAACATTAATCACTCATAGAGGAATTAAAATTAAATCAAATTTAGTTGAGCCATCAGATACACCGGTGCTTTGTACAATGGCAAACGCTAATATATTAATGGTAACAAAGTCTGTTGTAAAAGCTATTGGAATTTTGGATGATAGATATATTCATCAGTTTGGGGATTATGATTATACACTTGTTGCTTCCAGGAATGGAATTCCTGTGTTGGTTTGTCCCGGTTTTGGAGGGTACTGCAGCGATGACCATGGTAATAATTGGCTGCAAGCACATTCTTCTTTAAAAAAACGAATAAACTTTCTGTATAGCCCTTTAGGACTATCGTATAAAGAGCAAACCTATTATTTGTGGAAAAATTTTAAATTTCAATTCCCATACTATTTCAGTATGCTTTGGTTGAAAACTTTATTTCCTGTGCTTTGGGAAAAATACAAGAAAGATTAAACTTGATAGTAGTTATTGTGAATCTAGCATGTTATACATTTGATTTAAAATGAAAATGGTTAAATTTTATACGCTGTTATTTATTGACTCTGAAAACCATTCCTTGTCGATAAATGGTATTTCAGGTAAGTTTGAACAACAAATGTCTATTTTTGTCAAATGCTGTGAGAGCTTGAACAAATCGCTGATATATTTTACAGACATTGAGTTAATTGTTTTAACTAACAATAAAGCTTTCATTGAAACTATTTCTAAAGAATTAAACTGTTTAGAAATTGCATTTAGATTCGAAGTTCCAAAAGATATAAGATTTTTTGCAGCTCACTACAAGATCGATGTATTCAATTTTTTCGCAAATCTGAGTGATACGGACTATTCAATTTTAATCGATTGTGATGTTTTATGTGTCAATGAAATTCCTGTAAATTTAACTAATTGTATTAAAAGAAAAATCCCAGTATATTACGATATTACAGAACAAGTATATTCAGCATATAGCAGGGAAACTATAATTAGTAGTAAAAAAGTTTTGATGTTAAATGAATTGTCAATTGGCATGTGGGCAGGTGGCGAATTTATTGGTGGAGATAATAGTTTTTTCAAACTATTATACGATGAAATTGCTCTTATTAAAGATAAGTATATTGACAACTATAAAAAACTCCATCATCAAGGCGATGAAGCATTAGTTTCATCTGCGATTGAAAAAATAATGCAAACAAAATATATCTGTAATGTTGGCACATTTGGTGGAATAGGTAGATATTGGAGTGTTCAAACTCTTCATGTTCAAAACCCTTGGAAATCTTATGTGAACGATTTTTTACTGCATTTACCAGCAGATAAAAAATTTATTGCAACAATAGGTTCAGTTGATTCACATATAATAGGAAAATATAAAAATTATCTTAGAAAAACAAAAATATTAAGATCTGCAAAAACAATTGCAAAAATCATTTTAAGAAAAATAGATTCGAGAGTATAACAACGTTTCGATAAATTCGAAGTCTTATTGCTAATAAAAGAGTTAATATTCTCGACAATATATTTAGCAAATAGGGTAAAATATATATTGATTTTTTAAATAGTAAAAATCAAACAGCGTGAGTTCGATATAAAACGCATTGAATATCTGCGTTTTACAAGTCAGATGTCTCTGTCGAAAGGACTTGAATGTGAATTGAAAATTAGCTGACGCTGACCGTTGGTTCAAATTATATAAATAAACGTATGAAGTGTGACAATACATTGGCCCCAATTTGTCTATTTGTTTATGCTCGCCTAAATGAAACGAGAATAACAGTTGAATCTTTGCAGAAAAACAGTTTATCTGCTGATAGTCAGTTGTTTATTTTTTCTGATAGTTTCAAGAATGAAAGTGATAAAGAACGAGTTCAAGCAGTACGTGAATACATTCATCAAATTAAAGGTTTCGCGAATATAGAAATTTATGAAAGTGAATTTAATAATGGGTTAGCTAATTCTCTTATTTCCGGAATCACAAAAATAATTACAAAATATAGCAAAGTAATTGTTTTAGAAGATGATCTGATATTGTCAACAAATTTTCTAAACTATATGAATCAGGCGTTGACTTTTTATGAGGATAAAAGAAGAGTGTTTAGTATTTCAGGTTTCTCATTTCCATTTGAATATCCGAAAGATTATACATATGACGTAGCACTCTCAATACGGGCATCATCCTGGGGATGGGGAACCTGGCTTGATCGTTGGGAACCTATCGATTGGGAATTAAGAAGTTACTCCTCTTTTAAATGGAATATTTTAAAACATATCAGGTTCAATCTTGGAGGAAGCGACCTTTCTCGAATGTTACATCGCCAGGTTAAGGGTAAAATTGATTCGTGGGCAATTCGTTTTACATATTACCAGTATATGAATAATTATTTAGATGTTTTCCCTATAAAATCTAAAGTGATAAATAACGGTTTTACCTCTGAATCAACACATACCAAATATAAAAGTGATAGATTTGATACTACTTTGGATATTTCTGAACAAAGAACTTTTTCTTTTTTGGAAGATATAAAGAAAGAAAAATACGTTACGAAACAATTCTACAAGCATTATTCTTTTATCAGTCGTTTAAAAGATAAATTTTCAATGATGTCATGGAAAATAAACAAATAATCATTACAACAAGTTGGGATGATGGGTATGTCTTAGATATTAGAAATAGCTGAATTATTGGATAAGTACAATATGATAGGTACATTTTATGTTCCTATGAGAAAAAGATTGATTTTTTTTCACGAACACAATATTGTTAAAGAAATTGCAAATAAACCGACTATTTCATCAATGAAAAAAATAGTTCAAATTTCACATATTAAAAAAAACCGCAAATACAGTTCTGTGTTGATGATTTGAATAGGAAATCAAAAGTAATGTTTTTCCTATTTCTTGTTATATTATTACTTGTTATTGACTATTTTAAATGGGGCTACTGAAAATTCTGGTAGAAGTTAAACTTTGAATTGAAAATCGGCGTAGCCAATAACCCCACTATGCAAAGTGCAAATGGATGAGACTGCTTTCAGAAAAGCAAACCCGTAGTGGGATGAATATTATCAATGAGTTCTTTTTATCCGCAACGGAATTCTAGATATTCTGTAATCAATGAAGTGCAAGGATTTTAAACCTTTGAATTCAAATTTTTGGTATGCAAAGCTAAATGACGTCTAATATTCATGTTGTCAGCAATATAGCGGTTTATAAGCAACCCCAAATAAGGCCCATTAATGGTCACTATTTGATTAGTAGATATTGCGGATAACCATTTAAATATAAATATTTATGAAAGTATTATTTATTTATTCACTCGATGATGTTCAATCAACGAGAACTCCAATGCGATCTTGGGAATCAATACAATTAGGAATTTCATACATATCTTCCTTATTGAAAGCCAACAACCATCAAACTCAACTTTTAGTTTTGGGAAGCAATAATTGGAAAGAAAGTACAAAGTCACTAAAAGCAGCTGTCGATAAGTTTGATCCAGGCTTAATTTGTCTTACTACTATTCAATCCCAATATCTTTTTATTAAAGAGATTGCAAGTCTGATAAAAAATCAATGGTCTGAAAAATATCTTATTGTAGGTGGTGCATATCCAACTTTAAGTCCGGAAGATGTAATATCCGGATCTTTCGATGCTTTATGTGTTGGTGAAGGAGAATATCCGACACTTGAATTATGTAATCAATTGGAAAGTGGAGTAAAACCACATGATATTGCAAATTTATGGATAAAATCCTCTGATGGAAGAGAAATAGAGAAAAATAAGACAAGAGAATTTCTTTCAGACATAGATATTTTGCCTTTTCCAGATCGAGACATGTGGATTCCCTGGATAAAAGAACAGCTAAATGATCGATTTTCAGTATTATTAGGCAGAGGCTGTCCATATGAGTGTGTTTACTGTTCAAACCATGCATTTAAAAAAATTGCTCCTGGAAAATATGTTAGAATGCGCTCTGTAGAGTCAATTATTCAGGAAATTTCGATGCTTAATAAAATTCGCCCTCATCACAGAATGTATTTTGAAGTTGAAAGTATTGCGATAAATAAGAAATGGATGCTGGAATTATGTGACGAACTCGAAAAGTTTAATAGTACATTAGCACGAGAAATTACTTACGGATGTAATTTTAGAATCACTCCTGACTCGATTGATGAAACCCTATTTGCTGCTCTTAGAAAAGCAAATATTAGACAAATAAATATAGGATTAGAATCTGGTAATGCAAAAATAAGAGAAGAAGTGCTTAAGAGATATTATTCTAATGATGACTTTCTTAAAGTTGTTTCGTTTGCGCGAAAACATGATTTAAAAGTTTTGGTATTTAATATGATTGGTTTGCCAGATGAAACTTTGAAAACTCATAAAGAAACGGTTTTAGTGAATAGATTATGTCAACCAGACAAACATTTCACACAAGTCTTTTACCCTTATCAAGGCACAGAGCTTTACGATGTTTGTATAAAAAATGGATATATTAAAAGTAATTTAGCTATTCGAATAGAACGCAGGGAGTCAGTTATTGACCTGCCAAACTTTTCAAAAAGAGAGATAAAAAAAGCTTACTATTTGTTTAATTATCATGTGTATAAAGGTCATAAGCCTTTATGGAAAATTGGGATTATGGTAATTATGGTAATAATGGCGGCGAACCCAACTTCTAATTTGTTATTTCGAAGAGTTTTTCAATATCCACTAGTGCGTAAAATTCGATTAAAACTATTAGGTATATATGATTTCAATATTTAATTATTGGAGTTCATTTTGTGAATTTTAAATCTACTAACTTGCCATCATTCGCTATAAATAAGTAGCAGGAATAATATAATGCCCTATTTATTTGGTAATATGGGGTATCTTTTGTGTATTCATCTAAATATGAGATGTATAGGACTAAAGACAGAGGATGTTAAGCAGTTAGAATTGTTTGTCAAGACTAGTGCCAACAATAGATGACGGTGTATGAGCTAAGAAAATTAAGGATAATATTTGCCGAGAAATAAAATATTAAAACATAAATAAAAAAAAAACGGATCTTAAACATAGCTAGTAAAAAATATTAATTACTAAAAAATTACAAGAAAAAAAATGAGAAAAAAAATATTAATTTTTCATCCGGCTTTAGCACCCTATAGGATTGATCAATTCAATGATTTAAGTCAACTATATGATTTAGAGGTTATTTTTCTTTTCTCAAATGTCTCTTATTATAAGTTTAATCAGAGTAAATTACTTCCATTGCTAGAATGCAAATATTCTTTTCTATTAAAAGGAGTCTCTTATAAAGAAAGAGTGTTTCGCTTTGGAATTTTGAAAGCAATTAGGAGATTTAAACCTGACATTATAATTAGTTATGAATATTCATTTACAACTCAATATCTGATATTACTTAAACAAACAGGAATAATACATCAGAAGATTGGATCTACAATTGACGATAGTTTAGAAATTTGTTATCACGTTCAATCTAAAATCCGATTATTGGCGCGTCAGGTTTCTGTAAGATATTTAGATTATTTGATAGTTTTATCAAAAGGAGTTTCGGAATTTTATCAAAATAAATTTGATTTACTAGAAAATAAAATTATTGTATCTCCAATACTCCAAAATCCAGATAGATTAAGAAATAACTCGGATGAAATAGAAAAAATCGCAAATAAATATTTTAAAGATTATCATCTTACTGGGAAAAAAGTTCTTTTATACATAGGACGGTTTGTGGAGGCAAAAGGACTTACGAACTTCATAAATACAATTGGTGATACCCTTGATGAACATGAAAATTGTGTATTAGTTCTTGTTGGCGATGGTGATAAAAAGGAAGAAATTGAAACAATTTTAAAAGTCAAACATTTGCATAATAAAATACTGTTACCCGGAAGGTTTGAAGGGTCTGAGCTTTATGCATGGTATGTCTGTGCCTCGGGTTTTGTTTTACCCAGTACTTATGAACCATTTGGAGCAGTTGTAAATGAGGCGCTTATTTTCGGGAATAAGGTTTTTTGTTCAAAATATGCCGGAGCTTCTTCGCTGATTTTTTCAGATTGTGGAATTCTATTTGATCCTTTGAATGAAATCGAGACGATACATAAACTGAACATTTTCTTGGATTCAATTGATGTTATTGATGAAATTGACATGAAGAACAAACCATCGATAATATTAAATTCTCAAAAATATTTCGTTAATGAATGGCTAAAACTCATTGAAAAAATAGATATTTAGAATTTAGAAACCTTCTAAATTGAAATACGAGTAAACACAATATATCCGATTTAATTTTCATTATATATAACATAGGGTTATTGTAGGCTGTTCATCTTATGATTTATATAGATATCAATTAAAAGTGGATTATAATTTTTAGGACTTGAAAATATAAAGATATTAATATTTCGCAACCTAATTGAACCCGTGTCAAATAATAAAAATTAAATAGAATAATCAACATTTATTTTCTAAAATCAAAAACTATGCTGACGTTTGAAAGTTGTAAAGGCATTCCTATGGATTATGAATCATTTCTCATCGATAAATACAATTCATTTATAACAACC
>Ga0302173_10001068_pt1 | contig 13989 bp, 9 predicted proteins | sample I_Fen_N3_1_FD_198785 | JGI IMG/M metagenome (GOLD analysis project Ga0302173, IMG submission 198785) | Peat permafrost microbial communities from Stordalen Mire near Abisko, Sweden - I_Fen_N3_1 | ecosystem: Environmental > Terrestrial > Soil > Wetlands > Permafrost | place: Sweden: Abisko... | reverse complement strand
TTGGGGGTTTGTAGGTTGGTACTATAATAAATGACAGAATATATGCACTTTATATTACATAAGAATCATTATTTAATATCGATTAATTAGAGTCTAAATCATATTAAATTTCAATTAAATATTTACTTCATTCCTTCTGATATAAGTTTTGTTTTGTTTTCATTACGACAACAAATAATAGGGATTTGAAAAAAACAACAAATTAAATTTAGAAACTAACTTACAAAACATATAATCGTTTAGAAAACTGAATGTTATAAAATAAAAGATACTATAACGAATTGGGTAGGTATGTTTTTTTAAGTTAGTAAGCCGGTTTACATTTGTAATGGGAAAATTTAAGAATCTTATTGAAACTATGTAAGTGTATTCCGTGAAAACAATCAGATTTATCGGTTAAAATAGAAATGCTGGTTAGCTCAACTCTGTAGGTGTTGACCCATACAAATTAAAAATACAACTTTATAATAAGTAAGTTAGCTAATAAATTAAAAACCTGGAATATCCTACGGAGTTTTCCATTTCTTTATTTAATCCCCTGATAAATCTGGTGGATTTACTAAAGTTACACATACGGAGTCTAAAATTAAACAGGTTCGGACTTAATTAATTTAATTTCCAACTTAAGCGTTATAGAATTATGTCGAATTAACTTAATTATCCTAATTAGCAACAGTTTTCTTGAAAATATTAACAAACCCGGAATGTGTTTTTTGAACATTAAATATAAATAATTGTTTTTTTAATTTTAATGTTGAGAATTGTTCAAATCAAACCTGACGCATTGAAAAAATCACACAGCAATAAACATGATTTTGTCTTTTCTGATTTCAATTCAGGAAATCGATGATTATCAATTTCACAGCATTCAATTATTGAGCAATACATCATCGTTGGTTTGAAAAATTGAAAGCTGGGACAGTTTAAGGCATAAAACTTCGAGGATAAAATCAGTCCGTGTATTTTCAAATCACGATATTAAAATCCGACAATTGAGCAATTTTATAATCTTGTTGGTAAAAAAACAAATAATAAATAATAATAACAAACAATTAATAATTATTAATTGCAGGGACACTGAAATGTGATTTTTTAAAAATCAACAAATTGGTCACTAAATATCTACAATCACTTACTGTTTATTATTTCCTTAAAAATAAAAAACTTTTATTGTTTTCAATTATTCAAAATCAAAAATAAAAACAACCCGTAATAATATCAACATATGTTTGGAAATTTAATAAAGAAACTGCTGATAATAGCGATGATCGTTGGAGAGACATTTCTTTCAATGGCTCAGGAGACTCAAAAACTATCTCTTGACAAATCAATTAAAATGGCGTTGCAAAACAATACGAACATTATGAATTCTAAACTTGATCTGAAATCAGCACAGAATAAGGTTTGGGAAATCACTGCTATGGGCTTGCCACATATCGATATCAAGTCATCATATCAACACCTTTTTGTAGTCCCTGAACTTAATTTTCCGGCCACTAAATTATCGAAAACAAATGTGCCTTTCGATGCAAGTACCAATACAGGAACAACAAGCCAGATACAATTAAACACCGGGGAAAATATCTATCTAAACATGACTGCCGGTGATCCCATTGCACTTGGGGTAAAAGACAATATCTCAACGGATATTACAGTCTCACAACTTATTTTTAATGGCTCATACATTGTTGGACTGCAAGCCAGAAAAGCATACCTGGATCTTGCAAGACAAAATGACGAGAAAACAAAACTGGAAGTTATTGAAACAGTAGTAAATGGATATCACATGTTACAGCTTGCTGAAGAAAGCCGAAAAGTATTGGTACAGAATCTCGAGAACATGACTAAAACGTTGTCGGAAATAACTGAGATGAACAAACAGGGTTTTGTTGAGCGAACAGATGTCGATCAGTTGGAAGTCACTTCAAATACAATCCGGAATGCTATTAATCAGATTGAGAGCAATCTGGATGTGGGCTATCGGTTGTTGAAAATTCAACTGGGGTTGGAAGAAACAGTGAAAATCGAATTATCCGATCCAATGGAATCGAACGATTCGCTTATCAATTCGAGCATGTTGCTTATTAATGAGAAATTTAATATTGATCAGAATACAGATTATTTGCTAGTAAAAACGTCTGAACAATTTACAAAGCTGGACATGAAATCTACTCAGTCGGGATTTTTACCGACTATAAACGCATTTTACAATCATAATATTCAATCGAATGTTGCTTCATTCAATTTTTCACCAAAAGATCTTATCGGAATCAATCTTAGTTTGCCTATTTTCAGTAGCGGTGAGCGTTTATCGATTGTGGCACAAAAACGGGTGGCCTATGAAAAAGCCCAAAATACCAGCAAATTAATTTCCAAAAGTTTAAACATGCAGGCAAATCAATATCAAACCGATGTTAAATTAAAGCTTGAAAGATACATGAATCAGAAAAAGAGCAATGAGCTATCCGATACAATCTACCAGCGGACCATTGAAAAATATAAACAAGGGATGTCATCAAGCATTGATTTGATGAATATTCAGAATCAGTATCTGAGCAATCTGTCCAACTACTACCAATGTATTTATGATTTACAGGAATCTAAATCCAAACTGGAAAAATTATTCAACATTAAACCGGATGCATTAAAAAAATAACCGGTTATTAAAAACAAAATTTCTAACGATAAACAAAAAATTAAAGGGATGAAAAAAATAATTTATTATTCAGCAGTCATTGCATTTTTGTTTTCATGTAGTACAGCTACCAATAAGAAAACAGATCTCGAGAAATTGAAAGCACAGCGGGATCAATTAAATTTACAAATTTCACAGCTAGAAAACAAGATACAACCAACGGATAAAAAATCAATATCAAAAGTTGCAACAGTAAATGTTGAAGATATCAGACAAACCGTTTTTAATCACTATATAAAAGTTCAGGGGACGGTCGATGGGGATCAGAATATTGCTGTAAGTCCGCAGATTCAAGGTATCGTAACTGAAGTTTACGTAAAAGAAGGATCCCGGGTCAAGAAAGGGGATGTGTTGGCAGAACTTGATGCGCGCGTATTAAAGCAATCAATTGAAGAACTAAAAACTCAACTTGATCTGGCAAAAAGCATCTTCGTAAAACAAAATGCCCTTTGGGAAAAGAAAATAGGCAGTGAAGTTCAATACCTTCAGGCTAAATCAGGAAAAGAATCACTGGAAGCACGATTGGGGACTTTGAAAGAACAATTAAAACAAGCCCGTATAATCTCACCGATTGCAGGAACTGTAGAGAGTGTTCCTCTACGAGTAGGTCAAAACGTGTCACCCGGATCGCCCACTTCCACAATTCGTGTCATCAACATGAGTACTGCTAAAATAACTGCCGATGTATCGGAAGCATATGCTGCACGTATCCATGATGGGAATTCGGTTATAGTGAGCTTTCCGGATTTAGGAAAAGATTATGAAACAAAACTCAACTTCACCGGACGTTTTATTGATCCTACAAACCGTACTTTCAGGATTGAATGTAAAGTATCAGCTAATCAGGTAGTTTTACGGGCGAATATGATAGCCTATATTAAAATTAAAGACTATACAAACAACAACGCATTTTGTTTGCCGGTGAATTATGTTCAGAATGATCAGAAAGGTAAATTCATTTATATTGCCAGGCAAAATGGTCAAAACTGGACTGTTGATAAGAGAATGATTAAAACCGGAAAAGACTATGATGGAGTAATTGAAGTTCTGGATGGACTTAAAACCGGTGAAAAAATTATCACTGAAGGTTTTCAGAATTTGAATTCCGGTGAGAATATAGTTTTCTAATATAAAAAAGGATCCATCATGTCAAAAGAAAAAAAATTTAAAGAGTTTTTTGCAACGAGCTGGGCTATTGATAACAGGGCAAGTGTCTATGTACTCGCTGTTTTGATAACCATACTCGGGATGATGAATTATTACTTTATCCCCAAAGAACAGTTTCCCCAGGTAGTTATTCCTTATATCGTTGTAAATACGGCTTATCCGGGCACATCTCCTGAAGATATTGAGAACCTGGTTTCCCGACCTATCGAGAAGCAACTTAAATCTATCTCGGATGTAAAGAAAATAACCAGTAATTCGGTCCCTGATTTCTCATCGATTGTAGTTGAATTTGATCCTGATTTATCGATCGAGACAGCAAAACAGCGAGTCCGTGATGCAGTCGATAAATCAAAGAGCGATCTGCCATCCGACCTTCCAAATCAACCTGACATTATGGACATTGATCTTTCGGAATTGCCGGTAATGTACCTCAATATATCAGGAAATTATGATCTTGACAAACTTAAGCATTATGCCAAAATTGCTCAGGATAAAATTGAGGGGCTGAAGGAAATAACCCGTGTCGATATTGTAGGAGCACTCGATCGCGAAATTCAAATCAATGCTGACATTTTCAAAATGCAGGTTGCGAAGGTGACATTTGGTGATATTGAACGGGCTGTTGCCATGGAAAACATGACAATTTCAGGCGGATCGCTGACCAACAATGGAATCAGGAATACGGTTCGAATCAAGGGTCAATTTGCAGATGTTGAAACACTTAAAAATATTGTTGTTCACGCTTCAGGGGGTGCTTTTATTAAACTGTCTGATATAGCAGATATACAAGACAGTCACAAAGATCAGGAAAGCTTTGCACGTTTGGATGGTAAAAATGTCATTACACTGAATGTGGTAAAAAAGAGTGGTGCAAACCTGCTTGATGCATCTGATAAAATTAAAGAAATTGTTGAGAAAGAACTTATAGGACATGAATTTCCAAAAGGTATGAATGTTACCGTCACAGGGGATCAAAGCCGTTTCACAAGGAATACGCTGGATGAACTGAACAATACTATTATTATTGGCTTTATCTTGGTAACCATTGTATTGATGTTCTTTATGGGCTTCACCAATGCATTTTTCGTTGGTTTGTCAGTACCATTATCCATCTTTGTTGCTTACCTGATTCTACCCGGATTAGGTTTCACCATGAATATGATTGTCATGTTTGCTTTCATTTTTGCACTTGGAATTGTAGTGGATGATGCTATAGTGGTTATTGAAAATACTCATCGGCTTCACCGGCTAAATCCGGACATAAACATTGCGGCTAAAAAGGCAGCTGGAGAAGTGTTTAAACCTATCTTATCCGGTACTCTGACTACCCTGGCTCCCTTCTTTCCATTAGCCTTCTGGCCGGGCATTGTGGGGCAGTTTATGCACTATTTACCGGTAACACTTATTATTACACTTTTCGCTTCCCTGTTTGTAGCCTACGTATTTAATCCTGTTTTTGCTGTATCGTTTATGAAAAACGAATATGATGAAGACCAATTGGAAAAAGGGAAAAGATGGAAAAAAATCAAAACAGCAATAATTGTCATGGTTGCATTTGCCATTTTATTTTATCTGTCAAAAACATACGCCCTTGCCAATTTATTGGTCATGGTTGTTATTTTACTTCTGATTTATCATTATATCCTCGAAAAGGCTATTAATATCTTCCAGTCAAAAATCTGGCCATATTTCATTCAGGTATACGAACGACAACTGAGGATCATTCTAATAGGTTCACGCCCGGTCTGGATTTTAGGTGGAATGATTACTATATTTATTGTTACTATAATCTTAACTGGTATTGTAAAACCAAAAGTATTATTTTTCCCCGAGAATGACCCGAATAACATTTATGTTTACATAAAGATGCCGGGAGGAACTCATCAAAATGTAACCGACAGCATCACTAACATTGCAGAACAACGTGTCTACAAAGCTTTGGGGAAAAATAACCCCGATGTGGAATCTATCATCTCAAATGTAACCATTGGTGCTGAAGAAGAAGGATTTTCCTCAACAGGGACTCCTTTTAACAAAGGGAAAGTATCTATTAATTTTATGGAAAGCAAATATCGGACTACCGGGATTTCAACAACAAAATACCTGGAAATCATACGGAAAAAAGTGGCTGATATACCCGGAGCCGAAATTACCGTAGATAAAAACAGAAACGGTCCTCAAACAGGGAAACCAATTAATATTGAAATCACCAGTGAAAACCTGGAAAACCTGGTCACTGATGCATTCGCGTTCCATGATTACATCGATTCGCTGAATATCCCCGGAGTGGAAGATATGAAAACTGATTTCGAAATGAATTCCCCTGAAATCATCGTTCAGATTGACCGGGATCGCGCTCAGCGACTTGGACTTTCAACAGGGCAAATAGGACTTGAAATCAGAACAGCTCTTTATGGAAAAGAGATATCGAAACTCAAACAGGACGAGGATGAGTATCCGATTATGCTCCGATACGACAAGATTACCCGCGATAACATCAACTCGCTGATAAACCTGGAGATTACATATCGGGATAATTCAGGTCAATTACGTAGCATCCCTTTATCAACTGTGGCTACAATCAATTATACTTCTTCCTATGCTGGAATAAAACGTCTGGATCAGAAACGTGTCATAACAGTTTATTCAAATATTCTGTCAGGGTATTCTGCAAACGACATAGTCCCTGTAATTGCCCGCGAAGCCAAAAAATTTCATTTTCATGAAGGAACTAACATAAAACTGACCGGAGAACAGGAAGATCAGGCCCAGACTGCTACGTTCTTAATGCAGGCAATGGTTATTGCCCTTGGAGTCATTTTCTTTATCCTCATCACACAGTTTGGATCGGTCATTAAATCACTGATTATTTTGAGTGAAGTGTTTTTCAGTATTGTGGGTGTATTGCTTGGAGTAATGCTCTTTCACATGAGTCTGGTTATTCTAATGACAGGACTTGGGATTGTAGCACTTGGAGGAATAGTCGTGAGAAATGGGATATTGATTGTTGAGTTTATAGATGTCAAGAAGAAGGAAGGTTTGCCTACGCGTCGTGCCATCATCGAAGGAGGTAAGACAAGAATTACACCTGTTATCCTCACAGCAACAGCAACTATGCTAGGACTGGTGCCTCTGGCAGTAGGTATGAATATTAACTTCAGGACACTCTTTACTGAATTTAATCCACATATTTACTTTGGCGGAGATAATGTTGCATTCTGGGGACCCCTTGCCTGGTCTATTATTTTCGGATTAAGTTTTGCAACATTCCTGACTCTAATGTTTGTTCCAGCTCTGTATGAACTTGATTATACCATGAGGTTAAAAATGATCCGACGTAAGAATCAAAAACAAATAAAAAAGTTGAATTCTTGATTACATCCTAAAATCAACAAATTAAAGAGGCTGTCCCCTATTGGAGACAGCCTCTTTTGTAATTGATTTTCAGAACATATTGATCCATTAATTGGAATATCAGACAATCAAATTATATAAATATTTATAAGTTTATTTTTCGGATTAAAAGAACCTGACTAATTTAAATTGAATTTCCAAACCGGGAGCTGATTGATTCATTCCGCCAAACAACTACTTTTGAAAAATCATTATTATTATTTATGAAACAATTGGATAATTGATCATTCAGATTTTAATTCGAATGTGTATTTTGACAAATCAATTAAGGTACGGTTTAATGACAGGTCAACAACAATCTTCAAATTCAGACTTCCTGACCTATCGAAAATTTAATTGTTGCTATTTATTTCTACTCTAAGAGTTGATTTGTTTATAAAATAAGGGAAAAAGACTGTGTCGTTTGGTGTCCTGTGTTGAACAAATAACAAAATAAGGTTCTGGATATATGATAATTACGCATATTCAACTACCCTAAATTCAATTATTATTTTGAATTTCTAAAGTTCAACAAACTTTATTCAGTAATTCTAACTATCAAAAAGAAAAGCAAGAAATAATTATTGATCGGCCAGGTGCGACAATCAAATTTGCTATATGCGTATTGTCACTTATTGATTTATAAGATAAGGTCAGAAAATCTGAAATTATTAAACTCCAATCAGAAATAGTCTGGAAGTATTAGAATAGGGAGGTTTTGTTAAATAAATACTAAATGCGAACAAAAAAGGTAGGATAAATTACCCCACCTTCTGCTTGTTTATTGTATCTTTATTTAAATATCTATCAGACCTGATTTAATAAAATCGATACGATAGGATCGATAAATTATTTTCTTTATATGTTGTCTGACTTTCTAAAGAGACTGTTTAAAATTTATAATCCGGAAATTATTTCTTCAAGTTAAAATCAGACGGTAGTTTACAGCAGTTTCTAATCCGGTTATGTTGTACCGGATTATTCACGTATAAATTTCATCCATTTCTAAACAGATACTTATGCTAAACGACAGTAATGAAATGAATTTATACTTTCTTTACATTGAAAGCATTCAGACCTTTTATTCCACGTTCCAGTTCAAAGGAAACCAAATCACCTTCTTTAATTTCATCAAGTAACCCTTTAACATGCACAAAATATTTTTCCTGAGTCCCGATTTCTTTAATAAACCCAAATCCTTTTGAATCATTATAAAAATCGACCCTACCATTTCTAATAGCCGGTACATCTTCTTCCTCTCTTTTTGATACTCCAATTTTAATTGTGGAAACATCAATCATCACTTTTTTCTTTGTTGGATCTTGTGGTGTACTAGTAAGCATTCCATTTTCATCAACATAAGCCATCATGTTATCGAGCCCTCCACCCTGAGAGTTTTTCTTACGCTCGTCACTTTTTTGTTGTTTATCTTTTTGTTTCTTAAAACGTTTTGCTTCTTTTTCTTTCTTGTTAACACTCTCTTGCGATTTCGCCATTCTTTTTAATTATTTTATTTATATTTATTTGTTAAACTATTTCTGTTTTTTGTATTCTATTGACGGATAGACTATAAGTTATCAGCACCTTACTTATCCCGTATCAACAGATTAAACTTTCTATACAATTGTGTATATAGGAATATAATAAATGCCTTTCAATAGCTCTTATTCCTTTCAGAAAAAAATCGACAAGGAATTAGGATTAAAGGGTATCATCGGTATATTTAAATAACCGGGTTCAGCATTTAAAAAGTCAATCCCGCCACCAAAGTATCTCTAAAACAAACAGAAATGCCCTGTATTCGCTCCTTTTATGAGCATTAGACCAATACTGCCAATTCATGGATACTCATATAACTGAACTCTGCAAAGTTAGCTAAAAAAAATGCAATATCAAATCTTTCAAAAAGGTATTTGCATTTAATACAGGAAGTACTGATTAATCCGATTATTTATAATGAGTATATTTCATAAAAAAAAGATATAATTCTATAGTCACCAGTTTATATTTTCTGCCTGTAACGTATGAGATCTAATCGATGTTTCACTTTCTTACAGTACTTCTCAATGCGTTTTGTTTCCATGGATATAAATTTATACATTCTTAATCAGTCTTTTCAAATAAATAAAACCTCAAAACAAGCGCTAAGATTATTTAATTTACAATAGTAAACATGTTTATTCTTAGATGATCTATAACTTATTTAAAATGACACGAACTGAAATGAACTGAATATTTACAAAATACGAAATAGCCATTTTAAAGTGCATACTTATATACCCTGTTTTTAAACTCCATTCTTAATTTAATATATAAATATCTAATAAACTAAATTACTAAGCTTAAAAGCGTATGTTTACAAATATACTTTCCTACTTTGTCAAAAATGAAGATTATTGTCTCTTTATTAACTAATTTGAATCATCACAAATATAAAAATGATTTGTAGCTAAAATTAACAAAAAGAGGTACTATCGTGTTCATTCTTTACTCAGTTGTAACAATACAATTCTTCTAAAATAATTCGTAGCAAGCGATATGGATATACGTTCAATGCTGACAAATTAATGTCATAATGGCGCTTAAAAGTGACTTTATTGCCTGTTTTTAAGAATGGCTCGTTTTTTGATGAAGAAACAGCAGAGCAGTCCAGCTATAATTCATAACCGAACACGACTCAATATTAATTTATAATTTTTAATTAATTTAATTGGAGGTTCTAATTATGGGAGCAGCAGGAAATAAACAGCCTAAAAAAGAGAAATCAAGTAAACAACACGGTAAACACGTTCCGTCGTATCAAACCGAAACACCTAAAACAGAGGTTGACGATTTTAAAAAAGCAAAATGATTTTCTTAGTTATCGATTAAAAAAAATAGAAATGAAGTTATTTCTTCATTTCTATTTTCTTTTTAAACAGGATTTAGCTATTAAAAACTGTTTTCTTTCTTAAGTTATGTAGCAGGCTAAATCGCTATTTTCAAATAGTCGATTCTACCATGAATCATAACAACAGGAAGACAATAATTACAAAGACGTATCAATGCCAATTAAGAAGAACAATAAAGTAATATTTAGTTTATATATTATTTTATTTCTATTTCTTATGATTTCTATGGGTTTTATGGTTTTTTTTGACATTAATGCTCTAGAATAAAAAAAAAAGAGAATTATTCTTTGCTTATTTTAAACTTTTCTAAGAATAATTTGTTACATATTCGTTTAATATACTTATTTTTAATCACATTTACTTTATATTATGAACATTTACGTAGGTAACCTAAGTTACAAAGTTCGGGAAAATGACCTTCAAGGGGTTATTGAAGAGTATGGTCAAGTAGATTCTTGCAAAATTATCAAGGATCGCGAAACCGGAAAGTCAAAAGGATTTGCATTTGTAGAAATGGCTGATGATGCTGCTGCTGCAAAAGCTATTGAAGAATTAAACGGAGCTGAATTTGATGGCCGTGCTATGGTTTTCAAACAAGCAACTCCAAAAAACTAATTTTTTAGTTTTAACACATTAAATACTTCTGTTATCGAATGATAGCAGGAGTTTTTTGTTTTATGACATCCTGTATTCACATTAGATTCAGATAATTCAAAATTTGTATCAAAGCCGGGTACTGATTAGTGAAATTTTATTTATTTTGATTGTGCCAACAAACGATCGACTGGCTTGCTCATTTGATTTAAAATGAACTGAGGAGCAAGACGACTCATAAATTTCAACAGATTTGATTGTCCTGGACGAATTTCCAGGGTATCGTTACTAAAACCTTTAATAGCAACTCCAATCATTTTAACGGTTTCCATAACCTGCGTTCCCTTCATGTCATCCACTGTAAATGCATTTTGTAAATCGGTATTGGTTAATGGTGGTGCCAGCTCAAATACTTTGATATTCGAATTCTTTAACTGAATTCGCAGTGCCTGGGTATAAAAATGGACACCAGCTTTGGTTGCACTATAAACCGGTGAAATTGGAAAAGGCACAAAAGCCAGCCCCGATGAAACATTCATGATCGCAGCACGTTGTTGCAGTTTCAATAAAGGAAGAAACTGATTAACCATACGTATAGGACCTGAAAGATTAATGGCTATCTCCTGATTAATATTTTCAAGATCCAGGGAGGTATCATTCAAATTCAGCTTTCTCATGATCCCTGCGTTATTAATCAAGACATTAAGTTTCGGAAATTGTTTTGAAACGATTTCATACAAACTTTTTATGTCAGCTGATTTACCGGCATCACTCTGGATAATATTCATGTTCGGATATTTTTTCTTAACTTCAATCAGCCTGTTCATATTTCTTCCTGTTACAATGACTGTGTTGCCAAGTTTAAGAAATTCGGCAGCTAGTTCTAAACCGATTCCTTTAGAACCTCCGGTTACTAGAATAGTATTTTCTGATAGTTTCATAATCTGAAGTTTTAGAATTTGATACTTTGATTCATTTGAATTTAAGAATATTTAGTAAGTAACAATTCTGCTTAAACAAAGTTTAAAAAACCAACAACATACAAGTCAAAAGAAACAAAGTGTCACTTATTTCGAGAATGAAGTTACGGTATGCGAACTTTCATTTTTCCAATCAAGATTTTAAACAACCTCTGGCAGCCAGATGGATCGGGTCCTATAAAAAAATGAATATTTAATTTTTTACCTGCTTAATGAAAATGTCAGGTATCTTGTACCAGTAAGACTCACGATTTAAAACCTGATCAATCCTTCTTTTTTACTTCTGGAATTCACATTTTAAGGAAACAGATTTCCGGGTATCTGTGCATGTTACATTCAGCGTTTTAGTACTTCATCCTGTTTCACAAAGAGTCTTGTTAATTTGTTTTATCTGTTTGCAAACCAGACCGTATAATCGTTTATATTCTGATAATTGGCAGATTTTTTATCTGTAACGTCCAGGTCACAAAGTGGGAATTCGTAATTGACTCCGGCGAAAGTAATTGCTGCCAGTATTCCAAACCGGTCATCTAGTCCTGAAAGATTGGAAATTTCAACTATTGTTCCTTCTTTTATCTGTTCGTTTTCTTCCGACTCTGATACTTCTGCCTTACATGGTAAAATCAGACTCCCTTCAAAATGCTTTATCCATCTCTCAAAACACATTTTTTCATCATTTCTGTCGGTACCTTCAAGCACAGCATCAATCCGTAAACCATCTTCTCCCAAATAGCTCCAATAGTATTTTTCAGAAAGCGCTTCCTGCATTTTTTTGACATCCTCTAAAGTATCTCGTGAATCAGACATTTCAATATTCGATTCGAACAACACCATTACATCCCAGCCAAGAACTTCGATTTCCGATTGAATGATATAATCAGACGGGATTTGTTGCAAAGTAATTGCATCCCACTGTATGTTTACCAACGTACCTTCGTCAGTTGACATCGTATCTATTTCCACGATCCGTCCTTGCCAACCACCTATTTCAAATTTTTCAGTATCCGGTTCCAATACCCCGGCTTTTACTCTTACACTATCCCCTATTTTCATATTATTTATTTTAAATGATTCTCTGTAAAAGATCCTTATACAGGAAAGAATTAATACTTTTATTTTAATTTGGCTTACCGGTTTTATTTCAGACAAATATCGGAAAATCAAATTATCCTGTTATATTTGTATTCCGAATATATATCCGACTCTGAATGGTTTTGGTTTGGTTTTGGTTTGGTTTTGGATCCGTAGCTATTCCGATTTATCAGTCACTTAACATCCATTTATTCGTCCTTTATATGCCATATATCTATAAAGGTATATGGCATATAAAGAACGAATAAATGAATATAATCCGGTTACCAAAACCAATCCTAAACCAATCCTAAACCGTTATAAAGCCAATTGAAGGATGTAAGCATAATGGTTCTAAAAGAGACTCCAGAGGAGTTGAATCCAAATGTAGTAGAAGTTTGAATTTTAAAAAAATGTAGATTATTCCGTTGCAGAGTCTTTTTGAAGGATCCATTGCCGGGAATCTTTTTATTTTTAAACCTATTTTGTATTCTAAAAGGTCAGATAGCCAGTGGACGTAAACCACAAGGGCATAGCACCAACATTTCGGTATAAATCAGTATTAACCAACCTTAGATATAAAACCATCATTTTATGACCAACCGACCACAATGTCACCACTTATTGGTTATAGAACAATTACTGATGTTTGTGAAACCAACATCAGTCTTAGAGGTTCCAATAACTTTTATCCAACTTTTTTCTATAATACTATCAGATTAAGTAACAGAAATAAATAACGCCTTTTTATTTCACATTGCCAATGTCATACAAAGTTACATAAAAAATTTTGCTCGCATAAAGTCCTCGAAATTTCCAAACAAAAAAAAGTGTCCATGCAACTAAATATAGCTACATAGACACATTTTTATTATGATAGGTCGATTATTTATTGCTGACGGTGTCGGTTTGTGCCGGTTGTTGAACAGCCGATTCAATAGCTTTGTCAGTTGCTTGTTTTTGATCCTCTAAACTCTGATTGCTTTTTAATTGCTCAATTGTATTGCGCAGGTTTTCGCGTTGACTGTTGTACTGATCCACATAACCTTTGTTTGTAGTCGGGTCGTAAAGCCAGTTAATGGAATTGATTTTCAATAAGGCATCATCGTATTTCTTATCATTTACTTCTTCATTCACTTCATTAATGATAATATCTAATCGTGATTTCTCTTCATTGATTGATTGCTCTGTTTTATCC
>Ga0302173_10001064_pt1 | contig 14023 bp, 8 predicted proteins | sample I_Fen_N3_1_FD_198785 | JGI IMG/M metagenome (GOLD analysis project Ga0302173, IMG submission 198785) | Peat permafrost microbial communities from Stordalen Mire near Abisko, Sweden - I_Fen_N3_1 | ecosystem: Environmental > Terrestrial > Soil > Wetlands > Permafrost | place: Sweden: Abisko... | reverse complement strand
TTCAGCTTCAGGGGTATCGGCATATAATCTTATTTTGTCCCGGTATCTGCCGCCTAAGAGCTGCCAGGCAGGTACTCCGTAAGCCTTACCGCATAAATCCCACAGAGCCATCTCAACTGCACAGACACCTCCTGCCTGCCGGCTCTCACCACCAAACTGCTTAATAATTTTAAATATCATTTCAACATTACATGGATTAAGACCAAGAATCCGGCTTTTCAACATCAGTGCATACCTTGGATCGGCAGCATCTCTTACCTCGCCCAAACCATATATACCCTGATTTGTATCTATACGGATAATGGCAGTACCTCCCATGGCGCCGGTTAAAGCATAACGCATATCGGTAATCTTCAGTTCAGAAGGACTTGAAGAGCGTTGAACCTTTGAAGTTGTCTGAGCAATAGTATCTTCTATCGACAAATTCATCAAACCGCCTAAAGCAATGCCTCCAAGTGCAGCTTTCTTAAGGAAATTACGCCGGCCGTTAGATGTTGCAGGATTAGCAATTTCAGCTTTTATGGCTTCAGATTCTGCCCTTTCCTGTTTTCTGTTTTTATCAGCAATTTGCTGGATAATACTCTTCATAATATAATATGGATTAAATTATTGCAAAATTAGTTGGTATAATCCTGTAAAAATACCTGTTATTAACTTCATTATGTTAAAGTTTATTAAAAGGTTCAGGTATATTACTCAAAGACTGGTCTATCGGACCAACTTTAAGTCCAATTCTGTACGCATCGTAACCAATCCAAACGGGATAGCCTTACCAAGTTCTGTTACATTATTCAATATCAAATTCCCTGATGCTTTTAATTGATTCTCCTTTGTAAACAATTTCTGCCTCCAACCGACACTTCCCTTTAGTATTGGGTATATTAACCGGTAGTTCGATGATTTTTTTCTGAAGAGCATTGAGACTAAAAAAAACAGATTGTTTTTTAACTAAGTCATTACCATTAAGTATTGTCAGCCTAACCGAATCTTCAAAATTTTCATAGGTATCATTAATAAAGTAAACGGGAATGTTTAATTGTTGTCCGGCTTTAACATTTTTTTCCCAAAAATCAACCATTAAAACTACCGGTGAGAATGCCGGTTTTAAATATTTATAAAAATGAGGTTCAAACACAAGATTTTTAATATCGATAAAATTATCACTAGTCTGTCCACGCGGTTTTTCTGAACGGGAATATCCAAGTCCGCAAAAATACATCACAGCTCCTGCTTTTCTGTGCACTCGCCAGTATTCAGTCACAATACCCAGATTTTTTGCAAATATTTCAAACCTTTTTTCCGGAGTGTCTGCCTCAGGAAAAACATTTGCATAAACATTATCAGTAAGAGTGGTTGTCGAACCGTTCCTGTTCAGCCAAAGCCAATCATATTCATTAATTATCACAGGATTGTTATAAGGTTTTCCTTCAGAGGATGGAGAGTTGGCGTTAGGATCATTTCCAGGTACCTGAGGTTTGCTGAGCAGCTCTTTAAGAAAACCCTCCTTATCCGGTTTCTTTTCCATATATCTCGAAAAAAGGTATGGGTGAGCTTCAATCGCATCCTGATCCGAGGCGGGTGCCGCCCACCCATTGTCCCATGGCCGATTTGAAAGGTCGGATTTACGCGCAATTAGAATAGCCTTTGCAGTAGTATCGTTTACTGATTCGTTTTGTGCATCCCAGACCGCAACACAGGGATGGTTCCATCGTTCGCGCATCCATTCGAGGTATTCGCGCGAAAGCTGTTTTGAGTTTATACCTCTCAGTATTTTTTCAAAACCACCCTTGCCACCTGTCCAGACAGGATATTCATCCTGGATTAAAAATCCAACGCTGTCAGCAATTTCGTACCATCTTTCAGGTGGAAAGCCAATGCAATACCGCATACTGTTCAAATGCATCTCCTTAAACCTGTTATGCAGCGTTGCGACCCATTTTGAATCCCATGGCAAACCATTCCTGTCAGGATCTTCAAAAAACCGGAATATACATACATTTGTACCCCGCATATAATAGGGTTTGTCGTTCAACATGAAAACTCCGTCATTCTTGTTTGCATAGAAATTTCGCATACCAAAACGGGTATTTTTGTTATCTCCGGAGGTACTGAGCTCAAGATCATACAGGAAAGGATCTTCCGGTGTCCATAGCCTGCATCCATCCATTTTAACAATAAAATCAACTTTTGTCTGAGCTGTTTTAATATTATGATCCCCGGTGACGGAACCCTTTACAATCACCTTCCTTGAAAGAGCTTCCCGTACCATGTATGAAATATCATTATTGCTGACGATGCCGTCTGTCTGAATTTCAGCCACAACATGCAACTGTTTGTTTTTTATATCCGGAACAGATTGAATATTAGATATAAAGGGATAATCTGACAAAGTAAGTTTCACATTATCATAGATCCCCGGGATATATTTTATTTTCTCGAAATCGAAGCCATTTGTCACTGTGTCCGGAAGGTTATTCCTGCAACCAACAGCAATTACCAGATCATTTTTCTTGTCTTTTTCGTTGAGAAATGGTTTCACATTAAACAGCAGCGGGGTAAAATTATAAACATTCTCACCAACAAGCTTTCCATTTATGTAAACCCATGTATGGTAATTTGCCTTGTTTATTTTCAATTGAATGACACTGGGTTTCAAATCATTGAGTGAAAAAGTCTTTTTATACCAGTAGATACTATTGTTATAAGCAGTATCCTGATCGTCGATTTTAGGATCCGCCATATCAACCAGGCCCGGTACAGGAATTTTAGCATCAAATGATCGCGGGAATTCAGCCAAGGAGTTTGTTTTGGCAATCTCCCAGATACCGTTTAAACTAATTTCCTGCCTGGTATTATTTGTTTTCCGACAACTTACCAGAATCAGGGTAAGCAGTAAAAAGATAAAAATATTTTTCATTTATGTTGGTTTTAGCGGTGGAATTTTGAAGTTGGATTTTCTGCTGGTTGTAACCAGAAAGATATATCAGTGCTGATGAAATAATATGCACTATCAGCTACATATTTCCCGTACTTTGTTAAAAATATCTGTCCCACAAATGAACCATCGATCCAAACTTCACCATTAAGCTGCCGGCCGTGCCAGAACAGACTATCGGAAGTGCGAGGATAGCCGTCAAAGCTTCTTCGAATCTGTTCTGCAGCCATTTTATACTTCTTAAGTCCGGTTTGTTTATAGGCCCAGACAACTATCGCTCCGGGCATTATGATGTCGAGACTGTTACCATCGAACTGTTTCATATAACCGCTGCTGTCAACTGCATCATCGACAAATTTCATTATGTAGTCATAATATTTTTTATCGCCTGTCGATTCCCATAATTTTTCAATTCCCAGAAGCATATATCCCTGAGGATAACACCAACTTCCCCAAGGGAAATCCATCGGATCGGGATACCTTTCCATAAATGTTTTTGCAATGGCCTTCGACCAGGATACTCCGGTTGCATCATTTCCGTTCATACAAGAAACAGAGCTGAACAGAATTATTAAACATATAATTATTCTGGAAATCAAAGCTTTTGCTTTCATTGATCAAAATATGAGAAAATAGTACTCTCTGTTGAATGGATACTTAATTACCAAATATGCATATGAATGTTTGTAAGTCATTTCCAAACTATTCCTGCCTCATCTTCAATCCAGTTGTATTTGACCTAAAATTACATAATCTTTTTGCATGAGGAGTGATGCATCGTAAACTATTCCAGCGATATTTATCCGTGCATATTTTTTAATTAATGTTGAAAATTGTTTTACTAATGTTAACTTTGGTAAGACCACCTGCTATCATGATTAACAAATCACAACCTGATCCAATATGAAAAATTCATTATCTTTTACAGGGTTAATCCTGTCCCTGCTTCTATTTATTTTAATTCATTCCTGCAAGAAAGATAAGCCAACACCACCTTCTGTTGCAACAATTCCTGTGACTGAAATTTCATATACAACTGCTATTTCAGGAGGTAATGTAACAAATGAAGGCGGATCTCCAGTAATTTCCAGAGGAATCTGTTGGAATACTTCAGTTGATCCGACAATTTCGAACAATAAAACAAGCGAGGGTCTTGGTACGGGAGCATTTATAAGCAATATTGCCCAGCTTAGTTTCAATACAAAGTATTATGTAAGAGCATATGCAACAAATAGTGTTGGTACAGGTTACGGAAATCCCGTTGTGTTCACCACTCTACAGGTAGAGGTTCCAGTTTTGACAACATCAGATATATCTTCCATTACACAAACAACTGCAGCTTCAGGTGGAAATATTACAGATGACAAAGGTGCTTCTATAACCGCAAGAGGAATCTGCTGGGGAATAACTGAAAATCCAACAATTTCTGATGCAAAGACTTCTGATAATTCGGGCATTGGTACGTTTACCAGCTCTCTTACGGGATTAACAGGAAACACTGCATATTATGTTCGGGCATATGCAACAAATAGTGCTGGCACGCAGTATGGTAACCAGGTTAATTTTAAAACCAGCCCGCTGATGCCTACAATTGCAACAGAAATAGTCTCTTCCATTACATCGACTTCTTCCAAATCCGGAGGAACTGTCAGTAGCGATGGTGGTGCACCTGTAACATCCCGCGGTGTATGCTGGAGCACTTCCGGGGAACCAAAAGTTACGGATGGTAAAACAGATAACGGAACCGGATCAGGAACATTTACAAGTTTTATAAGCGGATTAGATGGCATGACAACCTATTATATAAGAGCATATGCTACTAACATTGCCGGGACTGCCTACGGCAATGAAAGAAGCTTTAAGACATACGCAGTAAATGATATAGATGGAAATGGATATAATTCTGTTACAATCGGAACACAAATCTGGATGGCAACAAACCTTATGACTTCAAAATATATTGATGGCGAAGAAATTCCGTTGATAACAGATAATACAGGTTGGTCAAATCTGACAACACCGGGCTTTTGCTGGTATAATAATGATGCTGCTACTTATAAACCTGCTTACGGAGCTTTGTACAACTGGTATGCAGCAAATAGCAGCAAACTATGTCCAACCGGATGGCACGTACCTACAGATACTGAATGGAAAAATCTGACAGATTACCTTGGGGGAAATAGTGTTGCAGCAGGAAAGATGAAAGAAGAAGGAATAACCCATTGGACAAACCCTAACACCGGAGCGACTAATGAAAGTAATTTTACTGCTCTCCCGGGTGGATATCGTGACAGATCCGGAATTTTCTACTATACAGGGAATTATGGTCGCTGGTGGAGTTCATCCGAGTATGATTCACAGAGCGGTTGGGGAAGAGGCATGGGTTACAACGAAATCAACATAAGCTTTTATGGATATATCAAGCAGATTGGTTTTTCTGTCCGGTGTCTGAAGGACTAATTAACACTCTATCCAATCTATCTGTCTCTGAGCCAGGGATATCAGCTTTTCATCACTTTGAAGAATAACTTAAGGACACATAAGGTTCATTAAAATGCATCACCCTTTTTAATTAATATCTTGCTTCTTCCGCCATCAATCAGATTACTGCCTGAGAAATTTGAGATCGTAAGGGTATTTACAATATTTTGTTCATTATCCAGATAAAAAGGGAAATTACCAAAAGAATTGGTATGGATTATATTAGATGCATTTATTATATTAAGTCTCCCTGTTGAATTAGACATCAGGGAGGCAATCCCATCCGTATTAATTCTATTAAATTGTAATGAATTGATATTGCAATTATTCTGAGTTTTAAGCAATACACTCTTATTCTCAGTTTCTTTCTGTATTCTTCTTATTGACACATTGGAAATGCTGAGCTGATTTATCGAAGCACCATCTACTAGGATATGCGATATCACAGAATTTCTGGAAGTGTCAAGACTATAATAACCATCTAATTCCAGACTTCCAATTACGGTGTTCTTACCTCTTATAAATACAGTTGGTTCCAGGGCAGAAAAGAATTTTCGCTTCACATTCTTCAGAATAAACTGTTCTACATTTGTACTCACATTGATGCAACTTTCATTCGGCATATTTTCAGTTCCGGGGTAAATGTCAACATCAAAATCCTCCACATTTATTGTCCCTATATTACCAGGTCCAGCCCAGGTTACAACAGAAGGATCATGCTGATAATTATCGACAACCATTGCATAACCCTTAGTATGACCTTTTATATTTCTAATTGTGATACGGTCGACCCTGCTCTTGCCACTTAGAATTCTTATTCCAAAGAGCGAACTGTTCAATGTAATATCATCAATCAGTATATCCGAAATTGGTCCGGCTGCTGCCTCGGAATAAAAGAGATCTTTGGTAGACCTTCCTTTCCTGTCATTTTTGCCATTATACCAGTACAGGTAAAGATCATCAGCATTAAGACCTATAGCGTCATCATGCGAATTAATTATGCAATGCCGTATAACTCCATACTGTGAATTGCCATCTATATGCAAGCCGTCATTATTTATCAATGGATCCGGACCTACGTCTACAATAATATTCTCATATAATACATGGGTCACATTCGCTGCCGCTAATGCATAAGTTGCCGGCTTGTAGAGAATTGCATCCCTCACAATAAGATTATCCACACCATAAAATCTGAAGCAGCCGACCAGACCGCTTATACTATCCCCCTTACTCTGTGCTCCTCGGGGTATTTCCGGATTGTAATAGTTCCCATTCCATATTCCTCCGCTTATGATGATATTAGAATCTTTAACAAAACCAAATGACTGACTTGAATTAATAAAAATTGATTTATCGGAGTGATTTCTTAAAATGGCACCACATCCTGCGTTGGCAATAATGGTTGTATTACTGTATATTGTCAATCCGGTAACTGAATATTTACCATCCCAATAGACAGTTATCGGTGAGTTTTTTGCTTTATCAAGGACATTTTGTATTACAGATGTATTATCTGTACCAAATTTTATACTGTTCATTCCTATTTCAGCATCAGATTTCGCTCCATAAACTGATAAATAATAGACATTTAGAGGCAATCCATCTCCTTTAATGGTTGCACGAGTCAGATCATTGGGTTTATTCCCGGTTTGAGAAAAACCAGTATTAAATACCATTAATAAAATTAAAACCAGAAAAGTCTGCTTCATACGATCTTATTTTTAATAATTAATAAGTTCTGAAGGAACTAACTGAAATTATCTGTAAAATTAGTTTCTTATTTGCAATATTTATTTAAATATCTATATTTTAAACACTTACACAAGATTGCCCTTATATACAATTATACAAAGAAAAATTGAATTTTTCAAGATTTAAGTGGAGAATGAATAGGAAAGAAAAAGTCAGATAAAAAGAATAATTTTACTGTAGAAATCTGCCATTTAATTAAGAACAATGAAAAAGCCAGGAATATTTACAACCTCATTTGCAAGTGTCTATCCGTTGTACATTCAAAAAGCTGAAAAAAAGGGCCGCACGAAGGCAGAGGCAGATGCCATTATTTGTTGGCTGACAGGATACAATCAACGAGCATTGCAGCAACAAATCGACAAAGGCATTGATTTGGAAACCTTTTTCACACAGGCACCTCAAATAAATCAAAATGCTTCAAAAATTACAGGTGTAATCTGTGGCTATCGTGTAGAAGAAATCGAAGACCAACTCATGCAAAAGATTCGCTATTTAGATAAACTGATCGACGAATTGGCTAAAGGAAAGACATTGGAAAAGATCTTAAGAAAGTAGAGGTATAATGCTCACAAAAACTTGTACCTGCCTTTAAAAACTGCGCTGCTCGATAGCAAAGGATTTTCTTATCGGCCAATTGTGTTCAATGTCCCTTGTCTTTGCTCAAATGGAGAATAAAAACCCTGAGACCCATTGAATGGCAAGGGGCCGAGAATATTATTCCATTTTGACATCTGCAAAGTAACGCCTACTGAAAAATTTCCGAAATTATAATTTGATCCAATGGCATAACTGCTTTTTGGGAGAAAGAATGGAGAAGTACCTGTAAGTTGTTTTATACCGGTACCATATACAGTCAACTGAGAATTAATATGATAGCTAGCTGATCCAAATACAGATAATTCGTTAAATGCCCCATTTATCGTACCTTCAGGACTCAAATTCCCGAATGCAGAATAATAGTGTCCGGCAATAATTCCTCCTTCAACCGACAACTTAGGAGACAATGGAACGGATAAAAAAGGAGATAGTGTAAAACCTGTGACAGTACCCAAATGAGGAACATATATAAAGGTACTTCCCACCGAATAATGCAACTTGGACTTTAAATTTACATTTTTGGAATTATACATACCAAGGCTATCGCGGTAATTGATTTGCTGCGAAAAAGCCTGAATAGAAAATAGTGAAACCAGGCCAACTATTAAGCTCATGTTATATTTGTATCCAGACATGGTTAATGATAATCCTTATTAAATAGTCAGGCAAAATTAACGAGAAAAACAATAGTATCGATATTAAAATTCAGTTAAGTGCAATTTGTGGGCATTGTAATTATTGATTTTTCTGTTTAATTATTCCTTTATCATATATAATATGAACGACCTGAGTCCTGCCGGCAGGGATATTTAAATACATACGATCTCTCTCAGATTTAACAGGTTGCCCATCAACCATTTCAAATAGTGTGAATTTCTCTGAAATGCCAAGTTCCATAAGGTTCAATGTTACAGCACATGAAACATCCTGATTACCATTGTTCCTGACAGTAAAAAAGATACTATTTGTATGTCCGAACCGTTCAATTCTTACAGATGGTGATTTAGTGGAGGCTGCCGTGACCGGTTCCCATCCCGCCGCTGAAATCTGTTTAATAATTGGAATATATTTTTTGAAAAAAGGACGTCCATTCTCTACCTTTTGCTTATCCTGCCAATAAGGATCGCTCGAAGCATCAACACTGAAAAAAGAAGGGAAAAAACCATAAGCCATCATTTTCTCAAAATAAATCTCATATCCCTTATAAGGGGCATCAGTAAAAGCCTTATCATTCATTCCTTCATTTAAAAGAAAAACAATCGGCTTTTGAAATGATATGGCCCGTTTGAAATCAAGAGCATCAATATTGTGATCATCGGAAGAATACCAACTCAATTCAGCGCCGAAGAGGTCAAGATTGGCAGCTGCAAAAGGATTCCAGCTGTGACCATTCCCCATTGCCAGTTTTCCCTGAGAATGCATCTCATCGGCAATCTTCTTCATAAATTCAAATTCTGAAGCAAAATTCCAGATGGCCGGCCTGGCAACATTTTTGGAAAAAGTCAGCGGATAATCCGTAAATGCAAAGTGTTCTTCCCGGTAATTCAAATCATGATGCCAGTTCCATTCCATCGAATCAAAATAAATTCCATCAACATTCATTTTACGTGCCGGATTTATTTCGTGCTGTAAAATGTATTGATACCTGTTAAAACCGTATAGGTCAGGATCACAGTTTGTTGTAATACTTACAGCCCATCCTGTGCTAAACCATGGCGTTTCCAGACGGCGTGTTTGCCAATATCCATTTTTATCTTTTGTAGCACTGTTATCCAGATATGCTTTATGTTCTTTTAATATCATCTTCTCTGACACAAGTGTATCATAGGAAATAGTTTTTGACTTAATTGGCAACTGAATATCCCAGGGCTCTGTATATTGAAAACTCAGAACACCTGTTCCTTTATCAGATAGCAGGCTGGAAATTTTCCTGCCCTCTTTTTTATCAGAACTCTCCCATGAGGTTTCATGAAATGCAATACCAAAATCATTCCATCCGGGTATTGAACGTAATGCGGTAAATGGAAGCCAGATTCCTTCATTTACAACTCTCTTTTTAAATGCTTCCGGGTAGATGGAATAATATTGTTTAAGAGCTGCTCTCATTCCCCATTCCGGCTTAAAATCAAACTCACATAATTTGAAAAAGGCCCTGTCGGGAAACTTGTCCGTAAATGGACTTGTTGCTATATCAAATTCAGCAATTAATCCCTGTTGCGAGTCGGCACCCAGACGGTAGACAACAGGCAATGAAAGGTCGATGCCCAATCCTTTACCTTTATCATCAATTTTTACAGCACAAAGGGGATAATATGACATTGTACCCTGACCAATTGCATCGCCATATCCGCCATCAGTAAGATCTTTCCCGTTAAATGCCCCGGCAGGCGGCAAAACAGTGCTCACTTTAATTGTATCAAAATAGACCCTGCGAGGTTGCATCTGTTCCGATTTATCCAGCCCGTGAAACCAATTCCATTTTTCACCGGTGTATGGAATGCAAATCCGAAGGGTTGCACATGAATTTCCTTTGATAAGGTGTTCAATCTCCCCATTTATCTCTATAAAATTTCCCCTGGCAATTTCGTGAATTACAACCTGATAGGTATCATTGCGATATGTGGTAATCCTGGTATTTGTCGAAACTTGAACTTCGTATACAGGGATTTCAATAACTTTATTATCCGACTTACCAACTTCAAGGTATTCAACATGAATTGGTTGTGGAAACGACCCTGCGCTGACATCGCTGTTCTCTAAAATGCTGTTCTTTCCGGATATAGTGCTGCTAATTATTAACATACACGATATCAGTGAAAACCTGAATATTCTTATGAAATACCACATGAAGACCTCCTTTCTTTAAATGATATCAATAAATCTTAACTAAAAATCACCGGATGCATTTCCGAATATTCTGAAATTATAGGTTACCATAAATATCGGCTGACCAAAAATTGACATTTGATAGTCTTTGACAACTCCGTCTTCATTCCTGAAGAAGATAGAATATGGATTTCGCCTTCCCAATACATTATAAACTGTAAATGTAAGTGATGAATGGTTAAGCTTTTTTGCTTTAAGATTGCCATTTATAGTCGCAGATAAGTCAAGCCTCATATAATCGGGCATCCGGTATTCGTTCCTATTGGAATAATATACGGTGCTTGTATTAGAAAAGTCATAATATGCAACAGGTAAAGTTATTGGCCGGCCTGTATTATAAACAAATATAGTTGATACATTGAGTCGTCTCGATAGTTTTGTATTTGTTACTATTTTAAGATCATGAGGTTTATCGTAATTAGCCGGGAAATATTTACCGCCATTTACCTTCTCCTCCTCATATGGACTATCCACCTTTAGCAGAACTCTTGAGTATGTATAGCTTATCCAGCCAGTAAACGTTCCTGCTTGTTTTTTTACCATCAGCTCAATTCCATAAGCTTTCCCGATGCCATTTATTACATCCGTTTCCAGATGTTCATTCATTAATAATTCTGCCCCTCCTTTATAATCAAGAATATTTCTCAACGTTTTATAATAGGTCTCTATTGATGTTTCGATAGCTCTTCGTCCAAAATTGTTATACAGCCCAATTGAAAACTGATCACTCATCTCTGGTCTAATATATTTGTTGCTTAATTTCCAGATATCGGTGGGCGACATAGATGTTGTATTTGAAATCATATGTAAATATTGAAACACTCTCTGAACTCCAAATTTTAAGGAAGTTTTGGGTGAAAGGATTACCCGGGATGAAATTCTGAATTCCAGCTCAGGGTAGCTTTTAATTATCTGACCTTTCCTGAATGAGACTGTATCACTTATGCTCTCAACAGATCTGGAGGTGTTATCATAATAATTAAACTCAGTTCCCGGTCCGAATGATGTGAAGAGTGCAGACCTCAAACCTCCTGAAACAGAAAAAACAGGTGATATTTCAAATTCATCACTTATATATAATGCAGGCTCAACAGCTCTCTCTCTTTCTAATTGTTTTGGAGTAATCACGGAAAAATCTCCTATTGGCTTGCGGATGCCTGGAGAAAGAGAATAATAAGTTGCATCAAGCCCGAATTCAATCTTGTGTTTATCAGCAGGGAAGTACAGAAAATCAGCCCGCAAGATTTTTTGATTCAACTCATAATATATTGAATTAAAATTTGTTGAATCTTGTTTTGTATCAAGTTGATAATGATAATCGCTTATAATGGCAGATATCTGAGAAGAGAGTTTTGGACTAAAACTATGATGCCATTTTAAAGTTGATGCAAAATTCCCATAGTTAAAAGCATTTTCCCTATAATAATCAAATTTATCATTACTGTAATAACCCGATATGGAAATAGAGTTTTTTTCATTAATGCTGATATTTATGATCCCCTGAATATCATAAAAACTTGCCGTGCTTTTCTTAAGTCTCTGATCTGCAAGTAATCTAAGGATCCAATCAGAATAAGTAGTTCTGGTGCCAATAACGAATGTACATTTATTTTTCTTGATTGGTCCCTCGACCAGCACCCTGCCTGTGACAGGGCTTATCCCACCACTTACTTTAATCTTATCATTATTCCCCTCTAAGGGAACGATATCCATTACAGATGATAATCTCCCTCCAAATTTTGCCGGAATACCACTTTTATATAATGTCACATCTTTAATCAGATCAGAATTAAAGGCTGAAAAAAAACCAAAAAAATGAGATGAATTAATGACAGGAGCATAATTCAGTAATACAAGGTTTTGATCTGCACTTCCTCCACGAACATTGTACCCTCCCGAAGCTTCACCTACAGTCTGAACTCCAGGTAACAATAATGAACTCTTAATTAAATCAGCTTCTCCTAATCCCATTGGGATCTGTCGTAACATTTTTACGCTTATTTTTTCAATCCCCAACCTCACATTTCTCACCATATTTTCCTTGTTGGCTGATACATTTACATTATCGAGCTGATTAGTATTTTCTGTCATCTCAATATCAAGAACCCCATCAGAAAAAATCATCAGATTTCTTATTGCAGACCGCATTCCTATCATCCTGCATTCCAGCTGATATTGCCCTTTTGGTAATGTCAATGAATAAAAACCTGCATCGTTAGTCACCGCTCCTGCCTTAATTTTTTCGACATAAACTATTGCGCCGGCGACAGGATTACCTGTGACAGGATTAATTACTATTCCCGAAAGAATAGCTTTGTCACTTTTACTATTCACAGAAGGTTTTCCGATTCTAAATACTTTAAACTCCTCGTTCCCTGATGTATTCTCCGGTCGTTGAACCGGTCTGACATAATTTGAAGAATCGATTTTAATCAGACTCTTTTTCAGATAAGCATTATATTGTTCCTGAAAATTCGTCTTAATTGAGTATCCTTTCGACAGGATAATTTTATTTCGTTCTACAATGATAAATGAAAAGCCCTCTTTGATTAAAGCTTTGCTTAGCAACCCTTCCAGTGAATCATTTTCAGAATTGATATTCAGATAGAGACTATCAACCCATTTATTTGTATAATAGATTTTTATCCGGATTTTCTTTTCAACCGTATCCACAAGATCTTTGAACAGAATTCTGTTGAATTGAAATGACAAATTATGAACCTGCGCCTGAGAATGACTTGCCAGAATTAAGAGGAATAAAATGAAAAGGAGTTTTTTCATATATTCTGTTTTTCAGACGCTATCAGCGAGTCGTAATATTTCAGAACAGAAGCAATTTGTTTCTTATCAGCTTTTCGGATATTAACATTGTTAGTACGTATGAATTGTCTGATCTTTTCAGATTTTTCTCCAAATAATTTAATAAAACCCTTCGATGATTTAATTCTTGAGAAAACGTCTCCAACCATTACATAATCTGCCGGTGTATAAATATATTCTTCAATTCCTTCCATTACAAGAACAAACGATTGATGCTTTATGATAAATTTGCTTGCCCCTGAATATACTATTTCATAAAAACCTTCCGGAAGATTGGATTTTTTTACATCCTCAGATTTAAAATGTCTGAAAATCAGACTGTCCTGACCGAAATAAAGACTAAAACCGTCAACAGGGTCTTTGTTAAGTGCAATCTTGAATAATCCATCGTTAATCACTTTATTGCTGTCTGAATAGATCACTTCATCTAAAAATGTATCATATTCCAGTGAAAGATCATTATATCTTCTCCCATTCAAAATAATTGATGCAGTGCGTTTCTTCTCATCAAGTAAAAGCGGTTTTAATTTCGCCCTGCTATAATATGGA
>Ga0302173_10001062_pt1 | contig 14029 bp, 13 predicted proteins | sample I_Fen_N3_1_FD_198785 | JGI IMG/M metagenome (GOLD analysis project Ga0302173, IMG submission 198785) | Peat permafrost microbial communities from Stordalen Mire near Abisko, Sweden - I_Fen_N3_1 | ecosystem: Environmental > Terrestrial > Soil > Wetlands > Permafrost | place: Sweden: Abisko... | reverse complement strand
AACGTTCAGTGTATCGACATTGGCTTTTGCCGTGCTGTCGGTCCTGATCCATTTTCGCTCCAGACGGACGAGTTTCATATGTAGGGTTTTCTTGGCAGAGCTGTCTGCATTCAAAACACGAAAAACCGAATCCGATAGAGCTTTTCTCAGGCCAAGTTTTGCATTATAAACCCTGTTATAAGTCTTAATAAGACGTGATTGTATCTTATTGTTTTCTTCATCCAGATTATATGCAAAACTTTGATACAGGTAAAGGTTTTTAATATTGACCACTGAATTTCTGCCTCTTGAATTTTGACGGATAAGCCGTAGGTCGATAGTCATTTTGTCAACCCTTCTTTTCATGCGAATGACTTCGAACCCTAAATTAGCGCTGTCCCTGATGGAATTTAAATCATCATTTACGCGTTCAATGCTCATTATATAATCGCTCGATGTAAGAGAATCTACAGCCAGTACCGGTTTCTTTTCTATTGATTGTTTGTATATTCCGTCTTCCGGATTGATTTTAGTCTTTGTTCTTTTGGATACAACATCTTGTATTGACTGATGATTATCTGATATTGGGGTTTGTTTGTGTTTTTGTTGGGCTAAAACAACAAAGCCAAAACAGATAAGTATAACAAAAAGGATAATTCGTTTCATGGGTCACTTGTATTGAAAAAGGAATATTCAATTATAACAAATGTTTTGCTGACGGCTAAAGCAATATTAAAATTTTAAACAGCACAACAAAACTATACAAATATTAGGAATGAGGTTGCTTTTCATGAGAGAATTAGGCGAAAGGTATTGCAGGAGCCTTACAGCCATAAGATGCGTTAGCGTATCAACAACGGTGCGCAAAGTCCAATTATCAGGCTATTTACTTTTATAGCCTGTTTGGAAAATAAAAAATAATTCCTGGTATTAATATAATTCGTTGTGGGAGATGATGATTTATATTTTTGATATTCTTCATAAACTTTTCTTTAAAAATTTAAAGTTTATTTTGGGGTGAGGAATCGATTATACCAGCACAGCGAAACATCAGCATAGCAATATTTCTCCGAACCGATAAGTTTGGTACTAAAGAACTTCTTATCTGTCATTTTTGCGATCTGAATGCCTGTTTTATCAATACCAAAATTGTAGGCTGTTGCAAGGAACTTTAAGAGCCTTATTTCATCCATCCTGTTAACATTAAATTTCTTTTCACAAATTCTGATAAATGTGATCAGATAAATGACCTGGCTTTCAGGATCTTCAAGATCTTTTATAATTGACTTCCTGTATTCTTTAATGTCCTCATAATCAGTGACTGCTTTAAATTTTATTCCTGCCCCGTGTCCCAGATAAGTTGATGATTCATCACGGATAGTCTCAGCAAAAGAAGGCTTCATCTGGAAAACTCCGATTGAAAAGTCGGCATAATCCTCACCCAGGTTTACATATAGTGCTTTAAGTAATGATATCTCCATTTTATCGCGCAATGCTGAATAACGGACAAGTTCAGGGAAAACAACGGAGATTGCGAGAGGATAGGAGATGTGATTCTTTTCGATCAAAGGTTTGATCCACTGCCTGTTTTCTTTTTCAAAGGCCTCTGCTTTTTTCCAGTCCTCACCAAATACCTCAGCATAGTTGAGTGATTGCGATCTCGATGGTTGAGAAAAGAGAATATATAACAGAATAGCTAAAAGTACTCTTTCTGAGTATATTTTAAGTTTTTGAATATTGATCATCATTAAATATCGGAGCCACTAAAAGGGTATCTTGCACTGCATAAGTGAATTCCTCTTTGGAGAATAATACATATAAGCAATATAAACCTGTCCGCTAACTTTCAACAGATGAGGATTAAACAGGTCAGACATTGTTGTTCCATCACTGAATTTCAATGTGCCGTAATTGTATATAGCATATTTTGTATTTGCTGTATTTACAAACAGATCCTTAGCCCCGTTATCTTCGGGTTTAAGTGTGAGAAGGACTTTGTTAGACAAGTCAATTACTTTATCATAAGTTGTTAAAAGAATATCATCATATTTTACATTGTTGTTTAAGGTCCCTCCTACGGATTTGAGCGGATCGTAGTTTACACCCTGAATATTTGTAACAAGTTTTGGCAATGTACTCATCGGGCCGCCGCCAGCCTGAATTTTTTGCATCATCTGCTGTGAGTATTTCATTGACAGGTCCATTTTCTCCTGGTCTGTTTTAGCATTCTTTATGGCTTCTTCCATCTTTTTTCCCTCAGCTTCACTAACAGGGACATTTTCAATTACAATAGCAGCAAATTTATCTTTTGATTTTGCCACCTTGAAATCATTTATCTGACTGTATGGACCATAACTTTTCCCACCAAACTTGATGAGATATTTTTCACCTGAACTGCTTATAAATTCATTATTTGCCCATGCCTTTGCTGATTTGGAGTCAACCTCGTTATCGATTTCGTCAAAGCCTTTTAATCTTGCATCGCCTGCTTTGATTGGTCCCTGTGAAGTGCCATCCTTCCCGATATAATAATCACCGGTTATTTTGTCTTTTATCAGTACGGCTCCATCCTCTCTGACACTGATCGTTATCTCAGAATAATCGAGTTTCAGGTTTCCGCCGAGACCAAGTATAAGCTCAGCATTATCACATGCACACTTTGGCTCAGGTTCCTGATTTGCAGCTTTTGTTCCTGTCTCTGGTTTCCCGCTTGCCTGATTGGTCACCGATTTTGAAACTTTATTCAACAACCGGCCCACCTGGGCATTCCCCGGGGTTGCCAAAAAAAGAAATAATGCAAGTAAAAATAGAATCGACTTTTTCATAGGTTAGGCTTTAATTTATTCTCAAATATAATTATAACTTTTTAAGACAGATACAAGTATAAGCTTCAAATTACCTTTTAGTATGGCCAATGTTTTTTAAGGTAACCCTTTTGCGATGCGAAGGAGCAATGAAAAATCCGGTACCGAATAATTGGTACCGGATGTCATTGAAGATATCAGGAATGAAAAAACAAGGAATTACTTTTGTTTTGCCCGTTGTTCTGTGACCGGTTCAAGGCCGTTATCTGACATAGCCCATATACTATTCCCGGATTCCCAGCTGGATTCAAGATTGTCATCATATTCATTCCTGAATGAGGAGTGAAGCAGAATGCGGGGATTTTTCTCAAATTTCAAGATGGTGCCTGTTGGAATATAGAGTTTGATACCAACATTATCAGCCGCCCATTTTCGTCCTGACGGACAGGTAAAATATTCATCCATAGAGAGTGTATCACCTTTGATACTATAATGAAAGATCAATCCGTCAGTTTTGTTAATAGCCTCCACCTCTGTTCGGCCAGCCGAACGCTTTCTTATTTCTATTTTTCTCATCTTACCGTCAGATCTTTCAACGGAAAAATAAGTACGGATATACAATTCTTTCTTTTGATCATTCAAAAAAACAGAATATTCTTCATGCGGCAGTGAAAACTGTTTGTCATATTTTAAATCGGCGATCTTATTGTCTGTCATTACATACATGGTATCCTGTGACCTGGGAAGCACTGTTTCTATGGTAGTCTTGCCAGTCTCTGCAAAACTTATTCCCTCATTGAAACCGATAATTGAAAGAGCTGCTATGCTCATTATCCAGACTACCAGAGCTACTAAACTTACAACGCCATCTCTGGCTTTGAACCAGAATATCATTTTTACCCCCCAGTAAATCAGAGCGAGCATCGGCAGGAGAAAGGTAAGGGTGCTTAGTAAAATAATCCATGGGACAGCAGCGGGATTCACAATATAGGTCAGAAAATCTTTTAGGTAAAACAGATTTACTCCTGAGGAATCAACTGAAAATGAACCTGGATATCTGAAAACAATGACCATTATGAAGGCCAGTATTGCGAGAAAACCAGTGAGCACAAATGATATTCCTATAATAATCAGGAAAATGCGAACAATAACATAACACGCTTTTCCGATAGCCCTGAAAATTTCATTGATAGCATTTCCAACGGGCGAACGATTAGGGTTCTCGTTACTGTAGTATGATGATCCTGCTATATAGTTGCCCTGCGTGTTGCCCGTACTGACTCTTCCATAATGTGAATCACCATACATTTCACGCTTCTGAGCCTCAGTCCTGGCCTTCGGTATTGCGATCCAGAGAATGAAATACGCTAAAATTCCTATCCCAAAGAAAAATGCAATTACGAAAAGTATCCTGATAAGAACCGGGTCGGTATCGAGATAAGCAGCAATTCCGCTACAGACACCACCCACAATTATATCATCGGGATTGCGATGCATTCTTTTTCTCCTTGTGGCATATGGAGGCGCTTCATTTTCAAAACCTCCGGCTTCAAAATCTTCCGGTTTACCGATTATGGAAATCATTGATTCCACATTTTCTTTTGAAATCACACCGGCAAGCCCCTTCTGTGACTGAAAGATCTCAGCTATTCGTGTTTCTATATCTTCTACTGTCTCATGCCCTCCATGCACATTAGCGAACCGGTTGCTGATTGACTGCAGGTAATCTTTTAGTATCCTGAATGCTTCTTCATCTATCTGAAAAAGTGTACCACCCAGATTTATTTTTATTGTCTTGTCCATTAGTGTCAGTGTTTAGTGGTTAATAATTGATTACCTGGTTCTGATATGATTGACTGATTCAACAAGCTCCATCCACGATTTATCCAGATCAGCCAGATACCTTCGTCCTTCCTCTGTCAGCTCGTAATACTTACGGGGCGGGCCCTGTAGAGATTCTTCCCAACGATAACTGAGCAGTCCGGCATTCTTCTGCCTTGTCAGGAGGGGATAAAGAGTTCCTTCAACAACTATTACTTCAGCTTCCTTAAGTTCTTTTATTATGTCACTGGCGTAGCAGGAATTTCTCGATAGTACAGAAAGGATGCAGTACTCAAGTATCCCTTTACGCATCTGAGCTTTATTATTTTCTAAATCCATTTTACTGAGTTTTTAATTTTATACTTTCGATGTCTACTCAAAAGAATTCATTACAATTTCATGTTCTTTCTGACTGTATCAAATTCCTGTTTTACAGAATCCTTTATATTATGAATATTTACTGGATTACCTTTCATGGCGATCTTGTCGGCTGTAGTCTTCGCCTCCGGGATAACAATATAAAGAATCAGGTAAATCAGAATACCCACTCCCATAAAGGCAAGTATCAGGAATATTACCCTGACCAGCCATATTTCCATATCCCAGTATGCTGCTATCCCGGCACAAACACCGCCGATTGACCTGTGATCAGGATCCCGGTACATCCTGTGATAGCCCGGTGATGAAAATTTATCACTGACTGTCGGGCCCTCATTATCGGAAATATCTTCAGGAGTACCTAATACAGTTATTACCTGGTGAACATCCCCGATGTCTATTACCTGTTTATAATTTGTGAGCTTTGTCCGGAACAATTCCGCCATTCTGGCTTCAATATCCGAAAGGATCTCTGCTGAACTCTCTTCTCCGGCGAAATGAAGTTCAAGATTCTTTAGATATCTTTTTAATTCGGCGTATGCATCTTCATCGATGTTGATAGAATATCCGCCGAGATTAATACTTACTGTGATTTTCATGGTGCTTTTAAATATTTACTACTGTTTAATACCCGTAACATGACAATGCAAAGATATATATAAAATTAAATACTATGCAATACATAGTACTAAAAAATATGCAAGTATTTTGAAAATATTTTTTAAATGGCAGATAATCAGTGAAATAAAATTTCATCTCAGAACTTCCTCCTTATGGGAAATTCTATTCTTTATACACATTTCGATCATTTCGAGGAGATTTCTCATTCTCACTTTTTTACCCCCAACCCCCTTCACTTCTTTCAGGGCAGGCTCAAAGGGGGCTTATTCCGGTGATTTCTTAGTGAATTGTAGTAAAAACTATATCAATCCTATATAGTAACTTGTCATTTGTACAGAGGATAACTTTCAATCTATGAACGAACCCCCCTTTAGGAGGGCAGGGGGGCAAAACTATCTACAAATTCCTATCTTTATCAAAATATATTTTGCGATGAAGAAGAAATATAAATGGGGCATACTCGCACCCGGGAAGATGTCTGCAAAATTCACATCAGGATTAAAACTTCTTGATAATGTTGAACTTTATGCAGTCGGATCACGCGATAAGTCAAGAGCTGAGGAATTTGCATCAGTTCACGGGTATAAGAAATTCTACGGAAGTTATGAAGAACTTGCAGCTGACAAAGAAGTGGATATAATATATATAGCGTCTCCTCATTCCCATCATCTGGAACATACAATGATGTGTCTTAAGAATAAGAAAGCGGTTATCTGTGAAAAGGCATTTGGTTTGAACAGCAGGGAAGTAAAGACGATGATAAACGAAGCTGAAAGACAAGAAGTATTTCTGATGGAAGCGCTCTGGCCTCCTTTCCAGCCTATTTACCGTAAAACAAAAGAGATTCTTCTGGGAGGTGCTCTGGGAAAGATAATACACCTGAATTGCCGCTTCTCATTTCAGGCTCCTTTTGATCCTTTCGACCGAAAGTTCAATCTGCAACTGGGCGGAGGCTCACTTCTCGATATTGGTATATATCCGGTTATCGACACACTTTATTTTTTGGGCGTTCCTTCTGAGATTACAGCAAAAGCGTCATTTTCAGAGACAGGATCTGAGAATTCCATAAGTATTATTTTTGTTTATAAGGATGGACGTATGGCAACACTTTACAGTTCATTCCGTACAGCAGGAGGTATTGGCTGCGATCTGCTTTGTGAAAACGGAAACCTACTCTTCTCCCGTGCCCGGGATATGTCACAATGCCTGACAGTTGCCCTCAACGGTAAAGAAATACAGGAATACTCTCTTCTGCCCGATGGGATGGGTTACCAGTACGAAGCGATGGAAGTGATGAAATGTCTTGATGAAGGTAAGCTCCAGAGTACTGTTGTCCCTCACTCTTTTAGTCTCGATCTGATGAATACTCTTGACAGGATAAGACTTGCCGCAGGTATTGTCTTCCCGGGGAGAGATTGATATAGAATGGGAGAATGGGAGAATGGGAGAATGGGAGAATGGGAGACAAAGGGACTAAGAGACAAAGAGACAGAGAGAGAGAGAGACAGGAAAATTAAACCAGGAAATTCCGTAAAATTACTGGAACAGAAATGCAAAATTTTAAACAACTATTAACACAAAACATGGACCATAAAACTAATTCCTGTAACAAATTAAGTAATGTCAAAACACCACTCAGAAATAACATCTGAAGGCGCTTTTTACAGGAAAAAGCTACTTCTCAGTATGATTATTCCGGGAATATTTATTTTTTTCATGTGGCTGGTGAAGATAATTGAAGTGCTCTTTGATATAGATCTCTCGCGGTTTGGAATTTATCCTCTCAGTGCAAAGGGATTATCAGGAATTTTTCTTTCCCCGTTTATTCATGCGGATTTTACGCATTTGTTCAATAATTCGATACCACTGTTCCTGCTTTCGATAGCCCTCTTTTATTTCTATTCGGAAGTGGCATTAAAAGTTTTTATATGGACCTACTTTCTTACCGGATTACTTGTTTGGTTTGCCGGAAGAGAAGCCTGGCATATAGGTGCTAGCGGACTTGTTTATGGGCTCGCATCATTTCTTTTCTTCAGCGGTATAATACGCAGATATTTCCGCCTCATCGCTTTATCCCTGCTCATTGTTTTTCTTTACGGATCGATGGTGTGGGGACTGTTCCCCGGCGTATATAAAAATGTCTCCTGGGAATCGCATATGCTTGGATTCTTTTCCGGCGTTTTGCTTGCTGTATGTTTCAGGAATCAGGGTCCTCAAAAGCCAGTATATGAATGGATGGAGGAACAGGAAGAAGAGACTGGGGGATCCGGAGAAGAGGAGAGGGGGAGACTAGGTGACGAAGAGACTTAGTGACAAAGGAACTTAGAGACAAGTAATTGTGAACAATAGACCCTGAACCAGTAACCAGCAACTAGCAACTAGCAACTAGAAACATATATTAAAGAATAACATCATTTCGAATTATGACAGATCTCTCTATAATCATTGTTTGTTATAAAGGATGGCCGAGGCTTTATAAGTGCCTTGAGGCTCTCAACTCTTTTACAGGAGCAGCCTTCAGCTCTGAGGTGATTGTTGTTGATAATAAATCCGGAGATGAGGAAATCTTAAAAATTGAAAAACAATTTTCAAAGTTCAGATTTATACACAATGAAATTAACGGAGGATTTGCAAACGGATCCAATCTTGGAGTACGACATGCTTCAGGCGATTACATTCTTTTTCTTAATCCCGATACTGTAGCAACTGAGTCTGAGATAGAAAAATTATTAAGCGTTGCGAAACAGAATATTAAATTCACAGTGGTTTCATGCAAACAGGTGAGTGAAACGGGAAAAGAAAGCATTGCTTATGGCCCATTCCCTGATCTTTTTAACCTTACAGGCTTTCAGAGGGCGATCTTCAAAAGCCTCAGGCTTCAAACCAAAAACCCTGTAACTGATATCAGTTTCCCAGACTGGATCTCAGGATCGGTTGTACTTATCAGACATGATACTTTTAATATATTGAACGGATTTGACGAAGATTACTGGATGTATTTTGAAGATGTCGATCTTTGTAAACGTATCCGCGACATTAATGGCAAGGTGGCATTTTGCAATTTTGTCACCATTGAACATAACCATGGTGGAAGCTCCAGAATAAATTTGAAGACCACTACCCTGACCAAAACAGAAGTATATATATCAAGGCATGTCTATATGAGCAAGAATAAGAAAGGGATTGAAAAATTACTGATTCAGTCTTTTATGGTTTTCAATAACCTTATATCAGGATTTCTAATGGCTTTTTTAGGACTGGTGTTTTTTTTCATCCCAAAAGTTTATTCCCGGACATTGATTTATTATAAACTGATTTGTTACTATATAGCTTCGCTTTTCAGATTATCCTGGATTAGTCCGAGATCTGTAAATTTCCATAAAAGTTAAATCAATGCATGAGAGATTCAGATACAAAACCAGGGATGAACTATTAGAGAGGGTTCATTCTCTCGGGTTGGAAATGCCATTCGATGACGATATTTCACCCTTGTTTTACCCTGCATCATTAAACGGTTTTAACATACCTAACAGGTTTGTTGTTCAGCCAATGGAGGGATACGACTCGGAAAAAGACGGTTCCCCTTCCGGTCTTACAAAGAGACGTTATATTAGGTATGCAACGGGAAACAGCGGAATTTTATGGTATGAAGCAGTCGCTGTTTCTCCTGACGGGCGGTCAAATCCAAGACAGCTATGGATAAACATAAACAACGTTAAAAACTTTGCAGTTCTTAATGAGGAGGTGCGAAAATCTGCAGCCATTGATCAAATCAGTCCTTTACTTGTTGTTCAGCTTACACATTCCGGAAGGTATAGCAAGCCGGAGGGGAAATCAAAACCAGTTGTAGCTGGCCTTAATGCCATACTGGATAAGGAGCCGCCATATATTTTATCCGATGATGATCTTAAAAAAATCCAGGATCAGTACCTGGTTGCTGCGAAGTCAGCTTTTGAATCGGGATTTGATGCGATCGACTTAAAAGCTTGTCATGGCTATCTTATTATTGATCTTCTGGCTGCAAGATCACGCCGGAATAGTATCTATGGAGGTGAGGATTATTCAAAAAGATTCAGGTTCCTGCTTGAAACAATTGACAGGATTAAATCAGAAGTCCCGGGCATAATTGTAACTACCAGATTAAATATTTCTGACCTGTACGAAGGAGGTTTTGGGGTGAACAGATTTGGTGAGATTGATTATACAGAACCATTATTGCTTATTGAGGAATTGAAATCCCGGGGAATAAAACTCATAAATCTAAGTATGGGCAGCCCTTATTACAATCCGCATGTTACCCGACCATATGATAATCCCTTGCCGGGTCAGAAGGTTCCCGGGGAACATCCTCTCGAAGGAGTTATGAAAATGATAAACGGGACCTCTCTTTTTCAAAAAAAATTCCCTGAAATTTATTTTGTCGGATCTGCATATTCATATCTGCGGCAATTCATTCCTAATGTCGGTGCATCTGTTATTAAGAATGGCGGAGCTTCATTTATTGGACTGGGGAGGAGTTCATTTGCTTACCCTTCACTTCCGCATGATCTTTTCAAAGATGGGAAAGCCGATCCTTCAAAGGTTTGTATTACATGCTCGGGATGCACACGTCTGATCAGGAACCTCAGACCCGGAGGCTGTGTCATCCGGGACCGGGAAATTTATGGTAATGAACTGAAAAAGCTAATTGCAGATGGAGAATGAAAAAATTATTATTAACAACTTTACTATCAGCTATTATCGTATTAATACTCTGATAGTCGGCAGTGGTGTTGCCTCGCTTAATGCAGCGGTCAACCTCCATTCAATGGGGCAGGAGGATCTGATAATTGCGACTTCGGAGTGGGGAGGCGGTACCTCAAACAATGCCGGGTCAGACAAACAGACATATTATAAGCTTTCATTAAGCGGTTCTGAACCTGATTCAGTTTCGGATATGGCGCATGATCTGTTTATAGGCAAGTGCATGCATGGCGACATAGCACTATGCGAGGCGCAGGGTTCAGTTCAGTCATTTATTAGCCTGGTGAACCTGGGTGTCAGATTTCCCCATGATAAGTATGGTTCATGGGCCGGATACAGAACAGATCATGACTCGCGATCACGGGCAACTTCTGTTGGTCCTTACACTTCCAGAAGAATGTATGAAGCGCTGGCCACTGAGGTTCGAAGAAAAAATATTACCGTTCTGAATAGTCATCACTGTATTGCCCTGCTTACTGATACTTCAGGTTTAAAAGTAATTGGAGCGCTCGCAATAAATACATCGGAGGAGGACTATAAAAAATCTTTTGTGCTTTTTAACTCAACAAATGTGGTTCTGGGTACAGGCGGACCTGGTGGTATTTATGCAAAATCTGTCTACCCTATATCACAAAAGGGGTCAATTGGCATGGCTTTTAAGGCAGGTGCAACCGGTCAGAATCTTACTGAATCGCAATTTGGAATAGCATCCATAAAATTCAGATGGAATCTTTCAGGTAGTTATCAGCAGTCTATTCCTCGCTATATATCAAAAAATAAGGAAGGTAATGATGAAAAAGAATTTTTGAACGACTTTTTTCCTGATCTCAAGACTCTGACGAAGGCAATTTTTTTAAAAGGATACCAGTGGCCATTTGATCCGCGGAAGATTAATAACCATGGCTCATCACTTATTGACCTTATCGTATATAAGGAGATCATAGATAAAGGAAGAGAGGTATTTATTGACTTCACGCGTAATCCGTCATGGGGCAATGCAGAATCATTTGATCTTAGCAGACTTGATTCCGAGGTGGAATTTTATCTGAGGAATTCATCATCGCTTAAAAACTTGCCGTGTGAACGGCTCCGTTCTCTGAATTCATCTGCCCTGGCGCTTTATAAAGAACATGGAATCGACCTTGAACGGGAAGCTCTTCAAATTGATGTTTGTGCACAACATAATAACGGAGGTCTTAAGGCCGGTATCTGGTGGGAATCTGACCTCAAACATCTTTTCCCTGTTGGGGAAGTAAATGGTTCACATGGCGTTTACCGTCCGGGAGGAGCTGCTTTGAATGCTGGTCAGGTAGGGAGCTTGAGAGCAGCACAGTATATTAGTAACAAGTACAAAGATCCACCCACCGAAGATTCCGGATTTCTCAGGGAAGTAAAGAAAGAAACTGATCATATTTTCTCCATTGCAAGCAGATGGATGGCCTCAGGCAATTCCGCATCAAATGGAAAATATCTTTCCGAAATTCAGAGCCGGATGTCAGAAACAGGAGGGATTATCCGTGACAGACAAAAGGTGGAAGACTCTTTGAGGAAGTCATTCGATTTACTGAATACACTGCCTGAAAAGTTAGGTGCAGGTTCAGTCTGTGAACTTGCAGCTGCATTTCAATTAATGGATCACTGTTTGAGTCACTACGTTTACCTCAGTGCAATCAATGCTTATATTCAAATGAACGGCAGGAGCAGGGGATCATTTATTATTACCGAAAACAACCAGGGCAAAACAATTCAAACTGATTTATTATGGAAACCAGAGCTTTGCAGATATGACAGGGAGGTGGAGAATAAAATCCTGGAAGTCAGTTTAAGAGGCGGAATTATTGATATTGTTCTAGAAGCTGTAAGGGAAATCCCGAAGCAGAATTTGTGGTTTGAAAAGGTATGGAAAGAATATATTGAAGATAATTACCCTGAAAGTTGACAAAGTCGACCAAATCATTACCTTTAAACCCGAATTTACTGAGAAACCTGATTATACTCTTTACGTATGAATAACAAACCTGTAGCTGTGATTACAGGCGCCAGCAGAGGGATTGGCAGGTCAGTTGCGATCGCATTAGCAGCTGAAGGTTATGATATCGCTGCGATTGCCAGATCTGTTGACAGTGAGGGAATGGAAAACCTCTGTCCGGAGGTTGAAAAAAGAGGAGCCCAGTTCTTTCCGATCGGATTGGATATTTCTTGTACTACATGTCAGAAAGAAGTTGTTGCAAATATCCTTGAGAGATATGGAAGGATTGATGTTCTGGTAAATAATGCAGGTGTTGCTCCTCTTCAGAGAAATGATGTACTTGAAATGACTGAAGAGAGCTATGAGCGGGTGATGAACATAAATCTTAAAGGACCTGTATTCTTTGCCCAGAAGATTGCAAAAGAGATGATCTGGCTGAAGCAACAAATGGTCAGTTACAGGCCTGTAATTGTTTTCATCACCTCAGTTTCAGCAATAAGATCCTCAATCAACAGGGCAGAATACTGCATTTCAAAGTCGGGATTGAGTATGGCTTCAACCGTTTTTGCCGACAGACTCTCGTCTGAAGGCATTCTTGTTTTTGAAGTCCGTCCGGGTGTCATTGAAACAGATATGACCACAAAAATTAAGGATAAGTATGATAAGCTTATCCGGGAAGGCCTCGTACCACAAAAAAGATGGGGTTTACCTGATGATATCGGAAAAGCTGTCGCCTCAATTTCAAGAGGTGACTGGAACTTCTCAACCGGTATGGTATTTGAGATCAGCGGAGGTCTTAATATCCAGAAACTCTGACAAAATTTCCTCATTAATCCAGGGACTATTCCTGATTTTATTTAACAAAGATTGAACAAAATGCTTTGTCTTTATGTTCAATAGTAAATTCTAATATAATTAAGATGAAGAGAGCATTATTACTTTTAACCTTAACAGGCTTGGTTCTGGTGAATGTCGGAGCACAGAATAAATTAACTGCCGATACCACAAAAACTTCTTTACTTTGGCTGGGAGAAAAAGTTACCGGGCAGCATACAGGGACTATTAAATTGCATTCAGGCTGGCTTAACTGGCAGGATAATAAGATTGTCTCCGGCGAATTCAACATTGACATGGCTTCTTTGAAAGAATCTGAGAATAACAAGATGCTGATGGGACATTTGAAATCTGATGATTTTTTCGGTGTGGCAAAATACCCAGTCGCAAAATTAACCATAACAGGCAGTACGCCATTTGATAAAGGAACCGGGGTGGTAAACGGCACTCTGACAATAAAGGATATAACAAACCCGGTTGAGTTTAAAGCTTCAATGCAAAAAAAGGATGACGGGACATGGTTCTTTGCCAACATTACAATTGACAGAACGAAATATAATATTCGTTATGGTTCAGGATCTTTCTTCGATAACCTGGGAGATAAAACCATATACGACGAATTCAAAGTGAAAGTGAATCTTTTAGTTAAGTAAATCGAAGAACTTACACAGAGTAGCACTGAGAAGCACAAAGTTACATAAAGAAAGAATTTTTTTCATTCTCTGTGATCCTCTGTTATTCTCTGTGGCCCTCTGTGAACCTATTAATTTTTTATTAATAGCTGAAATTTTTGGTAAAGTCGTAAATACTGACAATATTGTATTCTCAAAACAATATCAGTATGACAAACGACTTAACAGCAGGCGAAAATAAAAACAGA
>Ga0302173_10001060_pt1 | contig 14030 bp, 10 predicted proteins | sample I_Fen_N3_1_FD_198785 | JGI IMG/M metagenome (GOLD analysis project Ga0302173, IMG submission 198785) | Peat permafrost microbial communities from Stordalen Mire near Abisko, Sweden - I_Fen_N3_1 | ecosystem: Environmental > Terrestrial > Soil > Wetlands > Permafrost | place: Sweden: Abisko... | reverse complement strand
AAGAGTCCGAAGAATAAAATTTAACCACTTATATTAAATATACAAATTGAATACTATGAAAAGTAAATATGTAATACTTGCATCAGCATTATTGATTTCAGTAGCTACTTTTGCTCAAAAAGATCAAATTAAAAGCGCTGAGAAAGCATTAAAAGGAGGAGATGCTCAAGGAGCTCTTACAATCCTGAAAGATGCTGAAAACTTGGTAGTAAATGCCAAAGATGTTGAACAAGCTCAGTACTATTTTGTAACAGGTAATGCTTATCTGGATTTAGCAAATAAAAAAGTTGAAGAAAGTAAAAACTTGTCACTTGCTGCTGAAGCTTACAAAAAATTAATTGACGTTGAAAAAGCAAGTGGAAAGCTTAAATATTCTACTCAGGCTGCGGCTTCTATTACTGATATTAAAGGAAAATTAATCAATTCAGCAATTGCAGATTCAAAAGCAAACAAGAATGCTGAAGGTGCTAAAAAATTGTATGATGCTTATTTGTTAGACAAAAAAGATACAATCAATTTATATTACGCTGCTTCGACTGCTGTAAATGCACAAGATTTTGATCTTGCTTTACCAATGTATGAAGAATTGAAAAAAATCAATTTTTCTGGAAAAGGAACAAGTTATACAGCTGTAAATAAGGCTTCTGGTAACGAAGATGGTTTTAATACTGCTAATGAAAGAGATTTAGCTGTAAAATTAGGAACACACGAAAAACCTAAAACAGAACCAATTCCTTCTAAAAGAGGTGAAATTTACAAAAACTTAGCGTTGATTTTAGTTCAAAAAGGACGTACTGAAGATGCTAAAAAAGCGGTTGCAGATGCAAGAAAAACAAATCCGGACGATAATTCTTTAATTCTTACTGAAGCTAACTTATATTTAGAAACTAAGGATTATGAAACTTACAAAAAATTAGTAGGTGAGGCTTTGCAAAAAGAACCAAACAATGCTGATTTAGTATTTAATTTAGGAGTTCTTAGCGGAAATGCAAAAAACACTGCAGATGCTGAAAAATATTATTTAAAAGCGATCGAAATCAATCCAAACTATACAAATGCCTACCTTAACTTGGCAGCATTAAAATTGGAAGCTGAGAAACCAATTATTGATGAAATGAATAAATTGGGAACTTCTGATAAAGACACAAAACGTTACAATGTGTTAAAAGGACAAAGAGAGAACGTTTTTAGAGGAGTTATTCCATACCTTAAAAAAGCAAACGAATTAGATCCTAAAAATGAAGATGTTTCTAAAACATTATTAGGAGTTTACAAAGCGTTAGAAATGACTGCTGAAGCAAAAGCTTTAAAAGCTACAATGTAATTGTAAACAGATTTAAAATAAAAAAAACCATTCGCCCGGCGAATGGTTTTTTTATGCTTAAAAATTACTTCATTATAGTAAAGTTGCAGTAAGTGTAATGGTTGTGTTTAAAAGTTTAGAAATAGGACATATTTCTTTTGCTTTTGCAGCTGTTGCAGCAAATTCCTCGGCTGAGATGTTTGGGACTTTTCCTTTTAAATCTAAATGTATTAAAGTAATTGTGCCGTCTTCAAAAGTTACTGTAGCTTCTGTATTTAAATCATCTGCAGTAAAACCTCCTTCGTTTAGTAGAAAACTTAATTGCATTGTAAAACAGCCTGAATGAGCTGCGGCAACAAGTTCTTCAGGATTTGTTCCAACTCCATCTGCAAATCTTGTTTTAAAGGATAGCTGAGCATTGTCCAGTGTTGTGCTTTGCGTGCTAATGGTTCCTTTTCCTTCCATGCCAGTTCCTTGCCAATTGGCATTTGCTTTTCTTGTAAATTTCATTTTCGTTGTTATTAGGGTTAATAATTGAATCTGTTTATTTTTCTGATTATCAATAGACAATGAGATTATCAAATATAATCAATATTTTATAGAACTGTTTTATGAAATTTAATGAGAATGTTAAGTTTAGGGTTTCAGGTTTTAAATTGAAATGCGATAAATGTTGGAGTGAATTTTACCACAAAGCACGCAAAGTTTTTTTTTATCTTGTTTTTTTTTAAAACTATCTATTCAAAAATAACTTTGCGTTCTTTGCGGTAATAAACGTTACAGCAAAAAAAAAGGTGTTATGAATATTTTCACTACACCTTTTATAATTTATTTCAACTGAAATTTTACTCTTGACCTAAGTTTCTTAATTGTTTCAATTTATCTTTCCAAACTTCAAGGCTTTCTTTGTGAATAGCGATGTTTTTGCGAACTTCAAGAACAATTGAGTTTTCTTTTTTAGCATTTTTTGTATTAGCGAAAAATTGAATATTATTCTCTAATTGGAAAATTTCATTTCGAACTTCTTCGATTTTACGCATCAGGAAGATCTTTTCATTGTCCAGTTTACGTGTGTCGTTACTGTCTGATAATGAATCAATACGGTTGGAAAAACGTAACATTTCAGTTTCTTTTTTACTCAAACTTAATTTTTCAAAAAGAGCATCTAGAATTTTATTGAATTTCCCTTCGATATGACGTCTTGCAAAAGGAACTTTTCCATAGCCTTTCCAGATTTCGATATGCGCTTTAATGGCATCCAAATCAGTTTTGTGATCACCAGTAAGTTGGTAAGCTCTTAAAATGTCTAAATATGCTTTTTTATTATCAAAAGCGGCCACTTCGTCGACATTTTCTTCTGATTTGTGTTCTTTTAATTTGTCAAAATAATGGTTACACGCATCTTTAAATTCTTTCCAGATTTTATCTGAATACTTTTTAGGAACGTGACCAATTTGTTTCCACTCTTCCTGAATTTGCTTCATGATTGGAGTTGTGGCACTAAAATCAGTACTTTCTTGTAGTTCTTTGGCTTTCGCAACAAGAGCCATTTTTTTATTTAAATTGTCGTTCTGATCTTTTTTAATGTCTTTATAAAACGAATTTTTAAAAGAATTAAAGTTTCTAACGGCAGTTTTAAATGCAGCCCAAGTTTCTTCATTTACTTCAGATGGAACTTTTCCAGCAGCAAAAAACTCGTTTCTAAGTGCTTCTACTTTCTGGATTTGTACCAACCATTGTGAGTGTGAGTTAACTTTTTCAGTTCCTAAAACTTCAATTTTAGCAATGATTTCTTTTTTAACCTCAAGATTTTTTTGTTCGTTTGCTCTTTGGCTTTCAAACAAAATTTCTCTTTTATCGTGGATTTTTTTAGTCAATTCGCTAAACTTGTTCCAGATTACATCGCGGTGTTCTTTAGAAACTGGTCCAATATCTTCTTTCCAAATTCTGTGTAAATCCTGCAATTCACGGAATGCTTTACTAATGTCAGTTTCATTAACCAATTCTTCAACACGACCAATTATCTTTTGCTTTTGTTCCAGATTGTATTTAAAATCTAAATCTCTGGCTTCACGATCTAAATGCAGATAATCATAAAAATTCTCTACATGGAAATGATAGTTATTCCAAACATGGTTGTATTTGTCTTTTGGTATTGCACCTGCATTTTTCCATCTTTCTCTTAAATCATTAAAATGTTTAAGGGTGTCTTTGATGTTTTCCTGTGGGTTAATAAGCTCTTTAAGCTCTTCAACAATTGCAAGTCGGTTCTCTAAATTTGATTTTAGATTGGTTTGCAAATGCTTGAAATGTTCATTTCTTTTTTCTCTAAATACATTATAGTATTCGTCGAATTTAGATTTTAATGGAGAGTGGTATTCAAATTCCTCATTCGGATCTTGGTTAGAAGCGTTGAATTCTTCCTTTTTTTCCTCTATAAGGTGGTTGTATTGTAGTAAAAATGACTTTTTAATTTCTTCGATATGATCTTTTACAGACATTACTTTATCTGTACTGATCAATTTTTTAAGCTCATCAACAAGTGTGTCCAAAGAAAAAGTATCATAATCCTGCATAGGGATTTCATGACGCTCTTTTAGCGTTTCATCTTCACTTTCTTCAGCATTTGAATTTGTTATGGCATCTAATGCAGTTTGATGTGCAGTTTCTGTTTCTTCGGCTGTGTTTTCTACTTCAGATTCAATTTCAGAAGTTGAGATTTCAGCAGCAATTTCAGCTTCTGATGTTTCAATTGCATTATCTTGCGCAGAATCGCTAATTTCGATTTCTAATTTTCCGTCTGCTTCTTGCAGGTTATCATTCTTTTCTTCTAACATTATTTAATGTATAAGGTTTTTATTTAAACAGAGCGAAAGATAGTAAAGGTGTTTCTAAATACAAAATAAATCGTTTGATTATACGCTATTTTCCGATGAAATTCTTATTTATTGCAGTATTTTACGAATATCATATCGGTTTTTTTACTCTTTTTTTTGAAGTAAATTTAAATTCTGAATTAATAGAAATTTTAGAATATTGAAATTAAATTAATATCATTTGGCTAAAATTTTAATTTTACCTTAAATTAAAATAAAATCAACATTCCTACTTCAAGACCATAATTATATGTTTTTCGACCTCCAAAGCCCATACTAGGATGAATGTATGCCATATCGTTTTTGGTTATTTTTCTCCCAAATTCTATAAAAGTATTGCTTGGATAACCTTTATTTGTGGCATTGTATCTAAAAGCGACATCGGCAGCAACCCAGTTTTTACCAAAGATGTACATGAAGTAATTTTCGAAAGCCGTTAGGTTTATAGAGTTTCTGTTATCTGATCCTGCGAAGCTACTTTGATTTTCAAGTGAAGTTATCCATAGTAATTTATTCTGAATAAGGTATTTTCCATAGAATATAGCGGGAGCAATGACCCATTTTCCGGTTCCTAAAGCTGGATCTACGGCAGAATTAGAAATAACTCTTGCCCGAAAAGCGATTCCGCCACTGTCATATTTTAGATACGGAATGTAGCTAATGCCAACTCCAATGTCTCCAATTCCGGTTTTATTAATTGAAGAAGTATTTGTGGAGACTAACGGAAGATCGACTCTTAAATTCCATGCTTTGTTTGCGATAGGATGTAAGAATCGAATCTGTGTTGTATTAAAAGAACCATTCTCTGTATCTAAATACTCATTAAAGAGTAAAATGGTTTTTAAGTAATAATGATACCGAGCTTCAGTATAAACATTTTGAGAATCTTCATTATCGCCTTGACTTTTTTCTTGCGCTTGTACAGAAAATGTGAGGAGAAAATGAAACAAAAATAATATTTGTAATTTGTTCATAACTACTTGTAAATAAGTAGTCTAATTTATGAAAATTACGTTAATGTTTTATTTGGAAAGAAATTTTTATTTATTCCAGATTTTCCAGGCTTTTTCGGCTTGAAAAATAAGCATGTCGTAGCCATTTTTTATTACTGCTCCTTTTTCTTTCGCATTTTTCAAAAACTGAGTTTCTGCCGGATTGTATATTAAATCGTAAGCAATGTGTTTGTCAGTAAAAAACTCGTAAGGAAGATCAGGGCAAGCTTCTATATTTGGGCTTGTCCCAACAGGTGTACAATTGATAATGATTTTAAAATTATCAAAAGTTGTTGCATTTATTAAGTTGTAGTCTATAATATTTTCTTTGGCTTCTCTCGAAACAAAAGTGTATGGAATACCTAATTCATCAAGAGCAAAAGCAACACCTTTTGATGCTCCGCCAGTACCTAGAATTAGCGCTTTTTTATGATGTGGCTCTAATAGTGGTTCTAATGATTTTTTGAAACCGTAATAATCGGTATTGTATCCTTTTAATTTTCCTTTTTTAGTAAATTTAATAGTATTTACAGCTCCAATTAAAGCGGCTTTTTTTGATAATTTATCTAAGAAAGGTATGACTTGTTCTTTGTATGGAATCGTAACATTTAAACCTTTTAAATCGGGATTATTTTTTACCAATTCGGTAAAATAATTAATTTCAGAAATATCAAAATTTTCGTAGCTGTTGCCAGCAAAAACTTCATTACTAAATTTTTCTGTAAAATATCCTTTCGAAAATGAGTAACTAATATTACGGCCTAATAAGCCAAAACGTCTTCTTAAAGTATCAATCATTATTGTTTTCTGTGTTTTTCGATGTAATTTTTAACCATTTTTTTTGACCAGACTACTGGAAATAAATCTTCGATTAAGATATAATTATCAAAGTTTAAACGCAAACCATTGCTTAAATGAAATTTTGCTTTTGTATTGTCCTGAATCATAAAGTACAATCCCGCCAAACGGTATTCGATTTCGTTTTCTTCAGGAAAATATTCCGAAGCTTGTAACAAGGTTTGAATAGCGCTTTCGAATTCTCCTAAAAATTGTAGAATATCAACCCAGAATAACCATGTTTCTAGGGCATAATCTCCAAACTCTACTGCTTTTCTATACCCAAACTCAGCTTCCTCAAAAAAGTTCATTTGTTTATTGATTGTCGCATAACGTTTCCAATACAAACGGTTTTGATTGTCGATAGCTAACGCTTTATTGACAAAGAATAAGGCTTTTTGAAAGTTTTTTTGACGAACATAAAAGTCTGTAATAGCAATCCAACCTTTATCTAAAAGCGGATCTTCGTGTACAGTTTGATTGTAATATTGTAAAGCTTTTGCTGTATTACCAAGTTTTTCGTGGCATTTTCCAATACGCAATAAGGCGTACGAAGTTGCATCGTCTAACTCGATCGTTCTGTTGTAGCTTTCAATAGCTTCACTGTATTTTTTTAAGCGTTCGTAAGCTTTTGCTTTTTCCATGAAAGCTCCCAAAAACTCATCGTCGATAAGAGTTGCATAGTCAAAAGCGCGAATCGCATTTTCATATTCTTTTACGCCATAATGTAAACGGCCCAACTGATGCCAAGCGATTTCACTATATGGATTTTTATTGATATAATCGTTAAGATAGACAATGGCTTCTTGGTTTTGATCTAAAAATTCAAAACAATAAACTACATTGTACAATGCAGATTGATCTTCTAAATCTTCTTCAAGACATTTAATAAAACTGTCTTTTGCCATCTCAAGGTTATCCATAAATAGATATTCCATTCCAATTAAGTTGTAAACGTCAGCGTAGTCGTCAGTATATTGCAAAGCAATTTTAAGTAACTCTACCGCTTTTTCGTGTTGGTCTCTTTTAGAACAAATATTTGCTTTCTGGATGTAAATTTCCTCGTTGTTAGGTTCAATTGCATATAACTCATTCAAGAGTTTTTCGGCGATTTCTAGTTTGTCGTCGTAAACCAACATTTCTACTTGTACTAATTTTAAGCCCGTAGATTTTGGGTGTTGGTCTAATGCAAGTTTCAAGGCCTTTTTTGCTAAATTAGCCTTACCTATATCTAAATAATGAAGTATAATTTCTTCAAATTCTTCAGAATCAAAAAAGAGTACTTTGTTAGTTTTTAACATTGACTCAAATTTGGATAGGGATAGGTTATAATCTTCTTCTTCGTTGCTTAATTGCATACTTTGTTTATTTGAAATTAGCCTGTTATAAATTTAGGCAACCATATTATTGTTGTGGGGAAATAAAATTAATTGTTGTGAACAATTTAATTAACAATATGGACAGAATTCCATTCTGTTTTTAGTCATAATCTTCTTATTTAAAAAAAAGATTATTAGTTATTATTATAGTTGTTTTTAACGGAGAGCTCTAGTCCTTATAATGGCGATATCTTTCTAAAATACAAAGATAAAGTTGATAGCAGGACATGAACGACATTAAACTGACGTGATAAGTAGCTCCAAATTAAGTTTTTTATTCTTTTTTCAAAATGTCATCCATAACCTCTAAAATTATGGCACAACCTTCTTTTATTTCTTCATCAGAAATGGTTAACGGTGGTGTTATTCTGATAGCGCATCCTTCAAACAGCAACCAGAATAAAATGAGCCCTTTGTCCTGACATTTCAAAATCACCTCATTTGTTATGTCGGCGGTTTCAGTCATAGCGGCAAGCATTAATCCTTTTCCTCTAACTTCCTTTATCAAAGGATGTACCAAAAGCGATCTGAAGAGTTTTTCTTTCTCTAAAGCTTCTTGCATTAAATTAGTTTCAGTTAATTCCTGCAAAGTAGCTAAACAAGCTGACGCAATGACAGGATGACCACCAAAAGTGGTAATGTGACCTAGTTTTGGGTTTTCTGTTAAAAGATCCATTTTTTCTGCATTTGCTGTAAAAGCTCCAACAGGCATTCCGCCTCCCATTCCTTTTCCCATTACAACAATATCCGGCACGACATCATAATTCTGAAAACCAAATAGTTTTCCGGTTCTGCCAAAACCTGGCTGAATTTCGTCTACGATCATCATGGCGCCAACTTCGTCGCAACGCTTACGTACTTTTTGCAGAAAATTGTTTTCGGGCTGAATAAATCCTGCACCTCCTTGAATAGTTTCTAAAAGAATTGCCGCTGTTCTCGTCGTTATTTTTTGTAAATCTTCTTCGTTGTTAAAAGTAATGAAATCGACATCTGGAAGCAATGGCCGAAAGGCTCTTTTGCGTTCTTCAAATCCCATAACACTCATTGATCCCATTGTGTTGCCATGGTAGGCATTGTGGCAAGAAATAAGCTGACTGCGACCTGTTGTTCGTTTGGCTAATTTTAGTGCGCCTTCAATTGCCTCGGTTCCTGAATTAACCAAATAAGTTTTATTTAGAGATTCTGGTAGGAGTGAAGCTAATAATTTGCAATATTGAACGGCAGGACTTTGCGAATATTCGCCATAAACCATTACGTGCGAATATTTATCTAATTGATCTTTTATCGCTTGGTTAACTCTTGGGTGTTGGTGTCCTAGTGTACAAGCCGAAACTCCAGCTACAAAATCTAAGTATTTTTTGTCTTTAGTATCGTAAATATAGGAGCCAATAGCGTGCGAAACTTCCATTCCTAATGGATAAGGAGAAGTTTGTGCTTGGTATTTTATAAAATCTGGATTCATTTTTTTCAAAGGTACTAAGGTTATTAGTTTTTTTGTTTCAGGTTCTGTAAACAGCGACTGAAAACTGAAAACTACTTTTTAGACTTCGCCGGTGCAGCTTTTACTGCGGGTTTCTTTTTATCGTAATCACGAGTTTCTTTCCTGACTTTCATCGGGACGTTTTTGTTCTTGGCTTCTTCGTCTTTTCCTTCTTTAACTAATTTGTCGTTCATTTCATTGTCTTCTTCGGTGAAAATATCATCTTTCGATTTTATTCGCTCGTCACCGCGCCAACGAAGTCCTTTTAACTTACGTGCATTTTCAGGTAAATCGGCTTCAGGCCAAAGATCTCCATCAACTTTGTTGAAAAATGTAATGGTTTGAATATCATTGTTTTCTAAAATAAGATTGATTTTACTACTCACATTCTTATTAATTCCAATAAGTTCATGATCGTCATCATTCCGCATATAATAAACAACTTCGGTGTTTTTGATGACATCGACATCGTGCAGTTTTCCATCTTTAAATTTTCCAAACAAATTAATTCCTTTTACCTGATTATAACCTGTTCCGAGGGTATCCCGTGAGACTATAAAAGTATTATTGAGGACTTTTAAAGAATCTAGTTTTTTTGTGGTGTTATCACCAATTAAGTGCATAATATCGCCGGTAATTTGGCTTTCTCCATTCCATAAAATTGGATTACCAATAAGTTTTGTCAATGCGGTTTTAGAGTTTGAATGTATTGAATCGCATTTTCCACTCATGTCAATTTTGTAAAAACGAACGTTTTTGTAGGCTCTCAAAATTCGTTCACCTTCTTTTCCGGTAACCATCAATTTTTGTCCATGAATGTAAACTGAATCTTTTTCGACCAGGTTAATTGCTACAGCTCTTTTGGTGACAAACATCGAATCTTTAAGTTTGTAAATTTCGGCATAATGACCTTTTACAATTCCGCGATTTATAGAGTCCGTAATTTTTACATTTCTGGTTGCAGATGCAAATTCGATATTCCGATTATAGTATAAACTATCGCCTTCAATAAGTCGATCATCGTATTTAATGTATGACCTTCGTAAAAAATGTGCCAAGTTTTTCTTCGTATCATAAAAGCCTTTTTCTGTATAGATATAATTAGACTGACTGGTAATGGTTGAAGGTCCAAACAAATAGGTGTGTCCCGAGTTGCTATAGTAATCTAGATGATTTGATTTTATAACATATTTTGGATTCGTAATTGTAACTTCGGTTAAAAATTGGAACTTTTTTTCTTCTACAAAATACCTTCCAGATTTACTTACCAAAGTATTATCTTTATTTACAATCGTACCTTTTGTGTTATAAAAAACCTGTTGAACATTTCGATCAAAATTAATCGTATCTGTGCGTAAAGTTGCATCAGGCGAACTCATAACGGCATCTCCAGTTGCGAAGGCTTTTTTTAAGTTTCCGCTGTATTCAGCATATTTACTATTTAAGAATAAAGTATCGCCTTGTACTAGTTGCACATTTCCAAAAGCTTTAAGGTAGTTTTCTTTTTGAAAAAAGTAAGCTTTATTGCAGGTTAACACAACACCATCATGATTTACTTTCACGTTACCGGTAAGTAAAACTCCGTCAGGTACTAGTTCTTGATTAATTTCTACTAAATCCGAATTCTCGATATTAATAGTTTTTGGTTTTGGTGCCTGCGCAAAAATGGATTGTACACTTAATAAAAGCAAACAATAAGATATGATAAAGAATGATTTCTTCAATTGATTAAATTTTTGTCAAATTTATGAAAAAGGTTACAACCTTTCTTGATATTAAGATTAATTTATAAATCAAAAATGATGGACAAGAATAGAGTTGCAGATACATTCGATTTATTAACAAAATCTAATACTCTCACGTTGTAGTTTGATTTTTTGCACTAAAATTAAAGTAAAAGTGATTTTAGTTTTTTCTGAGTTTAAAATTTAGTCTAAATTTAGGAAATGGTTTTCGAGCTGAAAGTTTGATTTTTTTAGTGTAGAAAAGAATAAGTTTATAAAATGAATATGATAAATAAAAGATTTTTTGTTGCAGGATTGGCTGTAACCATGCTATTTTCGGCATGTAAAACCAAAGATTTAAAAATGGATGTAATTAAAGAAAAAGGCTCGAAAGACAAGAAGGTTGTAGTGTATCAAGTTTTTACACGTTTGTTTGGAAACAAAAATACAACAAACAAGTCTTGGGGTACAATAGAAGAGAATGGCGTTGGGAAATTTAATGATTTTACAGACAAAGCACTTCATGAAATTAAAGATTTAGGCGTTACTTATATTTGGTATACCGGAGTTCCACATCATGCTTTGGTAAGAGATTATACGACTTACGGTATTTCCAACGATGATCCTGAGGTTGTAAAAGGACGTGCAGGATCGCCTTATGCGGTAAAAGATTATTACAATGTAAATCCTGATTTAGCAATAAATCCTGCTGATAGATTGCAAGAGTTTGAAGATTTAATTTCGCGTACGCATAAAGCAGGGCTAAAGTTGATTATTGATATTGTTCCCAATCATATTGCTCGAAAATATGAAGGAAAAAATAATCCCGAAGGTGTAAAAGATTTTGGAGCAGGTGATGATGTTACGGTTGAATACAAAAGAGATAATAATTTCTATTATATCCCTAAAACCCATTTTGAAATTCCTGACAATGATATCCCATTAAATGGAGAAAAAAATCCTCTTGTTGATGGTTTCTTTGATGAAAATCCTGCAAAATGGACAGGAAATGGTTCGCGAAAAGTGAAGCCAGACCAGAATGATTGGTATGAAACGGTAAAAGTAAATTATGGAATTCGTCCTGATGGTTCAAAAGATTTTCCTGAACTTCCTGTGGGTTTTGATCAAAAGTCATTTAAGGAACATTTTGCTTTTTGGCAGGATAAAGATGTTCCTGATTCGTGGAAAAAGTTTAAATCTATTGCTTTGTATTGGACTGCCAAAGGTGTTGATGGTTTTCGATATGATATGGCCGAAATGGTTCCGTATGAGTTTTGGAGTTACATGAACTCAGCTATTAAAATGAAAAATCCTGATGCTTTTTTATTAGCAGAAGTTTATAATCCTAAAGAATACCGAAATTACATTCATTTAGGTAAAATGGATTATTTGTATGATAAGGTCGAAACATATGATAAGCTGAAAGATATTATTCGTGGAAAATCATCTCCGGACGGTTTATCAGATATTCAAAAAGGAATGACGGATATTGAACATCATATGCTTCATTTTTTAGATAATCATGATGAACAGCGTTTGGCTTCGCCGGAATTTGCAGGAACGCCTGAACGTGGAAAACCTTTGATGATTGTTTCTACTACAATAAGTACTTCGCCAACAATGATTTATTTTGGACAGGAAGTTGGTGAGGCAGGAAATGAAAATGCTGGTTTTGGAACTCGTTCAAGAACTTCGATATTTGACTATATTGGAGTTCCAAGTCATCAACGTTGGATGAATGATGGTAAATTTGATGGTGGACAACTTTCAGAATCGGAGAAAAACTTGCGCGATTTTTATAAGCGATTATTAAATTTTTCTATCAAAAGTAGTGCATTAATGGGGAGTTTTCAGGAAATTCAAACTGTAAATCGTCAAAAGAATGCGGGTTACGATGAATTGATTTATTCTTATGTACGTTGGTCAGAGAATCAAAAATTAATTGTTGTTGCTAATTTTTCTTCTGAGAAAACAAGTGAGTTTGATTTAAGAATTCCTTCTGATATTATTGCAAAATGGAATTTGAAGGACGGAGAATATACTTTTACGGATCAATTGTATAAAAACAGTTCTACTTTGTTAAAAGTTAGGAATGGGGAAGGAATAACGAGAGTTAAAATTGCGCCTTCTGAATCATTTATTTATGAGTTAAAATAATAGTTTTAATACATTAATAACAAAGCCTTGTTTTGGAATCTAAAATTTTCAAAACAAGGCTTTAGTTTTTATTGAGTTTATCTATTCTAATACTTGAAGAATTTTTTTGATTGAAAATTGCGCACCGCAAACAAATTCATCAGAAGCGCCATAGTATATTGTGATTGTGTCTCCATCCGGTTCAATGATGTGCCCATTTGTGAATACTACATTTCCAAAAAAACCGCTGATTTCATAGTTTGTTGTTGGAATCATGATTGCTTCATGCGTCCGTGAAATTACAATTGAAGGGTTGTTTAGATCCATTAAAAAAGCACCCAGACAATATTGATGATTTTCATTTGCACCATGATAAATTTCCAGCCAGCCTTTTTCGGTCTTAATAGGCGACGCACCTGCGCCAACTCTTTTACTATCCCAGAACCCTTTTCGTGTTTTTATAATACACTGATGATTTCCCCAGTGAATACCATCTGGCGATGAAGCAATCCATATATAATTTCCGCCAATATCTACGCTACTTGGACGATGTAATGCATAGAATAAGCCATTTATCTTCTCATCAAAAATGGCGCAATCTTTATTATGTGGTGGTAATATCATACCGTGTTTTGTAAAGTTTTTCCAGTCAATTGTGGTACGTAATCCAACTCCAACACCATTATCTGAAACGGAAGTGAAGGTTAAGTAGTAAATCCCTTCAATCAATGCAACTCGACAATCTTCTATTCCGAATGTTTCTAATGCACCTTCGCCAACTAAAAAAGGATAGTTTTTAGGTTCAAAAAAATCACGTCCATTTTCACTACATAGTAAACGCAAGTGCGATAGAGTTGTTAGATAATCATTTCCTTTGTAATTGATAACTCGAGCATCATTTGCAATCAAATCGGGATCATTTTTGGGTATTTCGATTATCTTAATAGTTCCTGTTTTGGTTAGTATTGGGAATGAGATTGAGTTTTCTTTTTGCTTCGGACGTTCGGCTACTCTCACAACTAACCAGGTTTTATTCTGGTAGTAAAATACGCCCGGATTCAGTAAACAAGTAATTTCTAAGCCATCGATACTTGCAACTAAGTCTTTTGGTGATAATAATGGATTTTCTGTAAAACGATTTGCTATGTCTTCCATGTCTTTTATTTCTAGATGATAAGAATATAAAAAGATACCCAAATTTTATTTTGAAAGATTAAAAAGAAGTGATTATTTGCTATAATTGTTCAGTGGTGAGCAAATAAAAAGCTGATACTTATCTGTATCAGCTTTTTATTTTATACTT
>Ga0302173_10001056_pt1 | contig 14112 bp, 14 predicted proteins | sample I_Fen_N3_1_FD_198785 | JGI IMG/M metagenome (GOLD analysis project Ga0302173, IMG submission 198785) | Peat permafrost microbial communities from Stordalen Mire near Abisko, Sweden - I_Fen_N3_1 | ecosystem: Environmental > Terrestrial > Soil > Wetlands > Permafrost | place: Sweden: Abisko... | reverse complement strand
TATCAAAGGACTTGCCTTAGTTAAAGCTAGTATCAGAATCAATTCTACTTACTAAACTTTAGACACTCACAACTAACACTTTACAAATTTTAGCTTGAAATTGTGAATATCTATTTCTTATTTTAAGAATTTATTTTCCTGTAAAATCTATCTTTGGCATCCTTAAAAAAATTAAAGAGATGAGCGCAACTTGGTACGAATGCAAGGTAAAATATAGAAAAACGGACGAAACTGGTGGACAAAAAGTACTTACTGAACCTTATTTGGTAGATGCTTTGTCGTATACTGAGGCCGAAAAGAGAATTAATGAAGAGATGGCGGCTTATATTAGTGAAGAATTTAAAATCACGAATATTAAAGTGGCTAATTATGCCGAGATTCATCCTTTTGAAAATGCAGATCGTTGGTTTAAATCAAAAGTTTCATTATTGGCTTATGATGAAGAAAGCGGAAAAGAAAGAAAAACTAATATGTATATGTTGGTACAAGCGAATGACGTGAGAGAAGCTTACGACAACACGCTTCATATCATGCAAAGTACAATGGGAGAATATTCTATACCAGCGGTTTCTGAATCTCCAATTATGGATGTATTTCCGTATTTTAGCGGTGAAGAAGGCGAAACGGAACAATTGGAAAGATTCAATAAATTGAAAGCTTCAAAACCTGTTCAGCCAGATGTAGAAACTGTTGACCATATGGAATTTGAAACTGCGATGGAGGAATAATCCTGAAACTATATAAAATATACTAAAGCCTTAGAGAAATCTGAGGCTTTTTTTGTTTTACATTATAGTATAACAATCTCATTTTAAACTTAATTCAAAAAAAATGATATATTCGCTATACATTTTGATTTGATTTCTTTTGTTCAAAAAATCAAAACCACCCAACCACGAAACCAAAACCCCGATGACCAAAAAAACTATAATTCTTCTCGGATTTATTATTTTAAAATTTGCCCTGCAATATATTTTAATAAGTCCTGAATACGATTTGCAGCGCGACGAATATTTACATCTTGATCAGGCACATCATCTCGCGTGGGGTTATTTATCAGTTCCGCCTGTAACATCTTGGATTTCATTTCTAATATTTTTACTCGGAAATTCGGTTTTCTGGATTAAGTTCTTCCCTGCCCTTTTTGGTGCACTAACACTTGTAATTGTCTGGAAAACTATCGAATTACTCAAAGGAAATCTTTACGCTTTAATTTTGGGCGCTACTTGCGTTTTGTTTTCGTCATTGCTGCGTCTCAACACTTTGTATCAACCAAACTCTTTAGATGTTTTATGCTGGACAGGATTCTATTACATTATCATACAATACATCTCGACCGAAAAACCAAAATGGATGTACATTGGCGCTATTACTTTTGCTATTGGTTTTTTAAACAAATACAATATTCTCTTTTTACTTATAGGCCTCTTGCCTGCTCTATTGTTATCCAAACAAAGAGTAATTCTGGCAAACAAAAAAGTCTATTTTGCCCTAGTTTTAGGACTTATTCTGATTTTGCCTAATATATTATGGCAATACAACAACCATTTCCCGATTGTGCATCATATGAAAGAATTGGCCGAAACGCAATTGGTAAATGTTGATAGAATTGATTTTTTTAAAGAACAACTATTGTTTTTCATCGGCTCTTTTTTTGTAATTCTTGCGGCTATGTACGCTTTGTTATTTTACAAACCTTTCGCCAAGTACAAATTCTTTTTTGCTACAATCGTTTTTACACTTATTGTCTTTATTTATTTTAAGGCCAAAGCTTATTACGCCATTGGTTTATATCCTATTTATATTGCCTTTGGTGCCGTTTTCCTTTCTGAAATTCTAAAAACGGGTTGGAAACGTTTTCTAAAGCCCATTTTCATTATTATTCCGCTATTGTTTTTTATACCCATGTACAACTTGGTTTTTCCAAATAAGAGTCCGGAATACATCGTGAAACATCCTGAGAAATACAAAAAGCTAGGAATGCTTCGATGGGAAGATGGAAAAGATCATGCATTACCTCAGGATTTTGCCGATATGCTGGGCTGGAAAGAACTCGCCCGAAAAACAGATTCAGTTTATGCATTACTTCCAAATCCTGAAAAAACGTTAGTACTTTGCGACAATTACGGACAAGCCGGCGCCATAAATTACTATTCTAAAAAAGGAATTAAAGCCGTTTCCTTTAATGCCGATTATGTTAATTGGTTTGATCTTACGATTGCATACAAAAACCTCATCAGAATAAAAGATTACGAAGAGAAAAGCACTGAATTTGAAGAAACTGGCCCATATTTTAAATCATCTGCCATTGCTGGCGAAATAACCAATAAGTTTGCGCGCGAATACAAAACCACAATTTTTGTTTTTACAGATGCCAAGATCAATATCAATAAACGAATTGAAGCCGAAATTAGAGCCGAAAAAAACTATGATAAGTAAAACAAATAGCAAATTATCTGTCTCGAGAGTATTTATCATCAAAAACGCAAAAAACAACTATTTATAAATCAATATATTACAATTTAATTTTAAAATTTTAAAAATAAATCAAAAAATCCTTTGCATAACAGTATTTACTCCGTATCTTTGCACCCGAAACATCGCGGGATAGAGCAGTAGGCAGCTCGTCGGGCTCATAACCCGAAGGTCACAGGTTCGAGTCCTGTTCCCGCTACTAAGATAAAGCTTCAGAGAAATCTGAAGCTTTTTTGTTTTATACTACTTTTTTAAAGCTGTTTTTTTTATTGATTTAGAATGCAGGTGCGAAGTCAGGAGACATTCGCCAGCTTTCCATAAGAACTCTTCGAAGAGCGAGCCCTATTTTCGGGTTTGCCAAATCATCACAAATACAAAACCAACTATCCATTAAGCCAAATGTCCAAATGCATTGTAGTAGCTGTTATATCCAGTTTTTTTTATTGCTTATATTTTGAAACAACATATTTTCTAAGTTTTTTATTAAACCTCGGATCTGTTCCAAAACTATAATTTTTAGGCAAACCAAATTGGATTTTAAAATCAATGGTTGGATAAGCATATACTCTATCGCAACCAAATGAAGAGAATACATTCCAAAACCAGAGACTATAAATTTTTCTTCCATTTAGAGTTAGTACTATTGGTAATCCCGGTAAAGGAATTTTCAAATCTGTAAATTTATGTTTCCCTTTTTCTGTTAAAATGATCTGTTGATTCTCCCAATTAAAATTCTTGATGTCTTCCTCATTTAATATCGTGGCTGACTCTAACTGGGCTGTTTGCAAGTCAAAACAATATTTACAATCAGAATTTGAGTTTATATAATTTTTTACAACGAAAAATTCAATTCCGGATTTTTGTGCGTATAGATTAGATCCGATGAAAAGTAAAAGCACAAAAAATAGATTTCGTTTCATTGCTTGCAGGGTTTTTAAAATTGGCTATAACGTTCTGGTACTACAGCGGGTTTGGGACTAAATTAAGCCTTGTCTTTAGATTTGCAAAATACACGAATTGTTTTATTGTTTATCTTCAGTAGTAATTTTCCAATTAATGCCAAATTTGTCAATACAAATACCATAATAAGAACCCCAAAAGGCTAAATTCATAGGCACTTTTACTTGTCCATTTATAGACATTTCGCTAAATAATCTATTAGCTTCTACTTTACTATCTGTATGAATGATAAGAGCAAAATTATTATATTCAATTGATTCTTTATATGCTACTGAGTTGTCAGAACCCGATAATATTGTTTCTTCACTAATAGGCAAAGTGATATGCATAATTTTTTCGTCAGTTTCTTCAAAAATTTTTCTATCAGTTTTTGAAACATCTTTATAACGTCCAATATATGTAATCTCCTTTCGAAAAACTGTTTTATAAAAATTAAATGCTTCTTCGCAATTACCGTTAAAATAAATGTATGGATTTAATGTAGTCATAAAAATTAAATTTAATTATTGCTATTCCACTAAAATAATACACAACATGTTCATATGTGTGACCAACTATACAAAGCTATCTAAATTTTGTAACTTTTTATAATTAAGCATTATAAATTGTTAAGATACCCATGAGATGATACTATAATAATCTTCAGAAAATTGGTTAGATATTTGAAGACTTCCCGCTACTAAGAAAAAACACCACTTGAAAAAGATGGTGTTTTTTTATTATATAGCAATTTTGTGTCATAGAAGAATTCGTTGTTAACATTATTTATTCAATAAAATAACACTGGCTTTACTTCTAATTTAATTCTTAAATAAAATACGAGTATTTTTAAAATCATGCGCAACCTTTTACATAATTGAAAATCTATTTATTATAACTAAAAACTTAATCAATTATGAAAAAGAGTATTATTTTTTTAATGCTAATTGGCCTTTTCGTTTCTTGCGATAGTGAAAATGAGAACAAATCAGCAACTGAGTTAATTGGAACTTGGAAACTAATTGAAATTTCGGCCGCTCCAGGCAGTAGCAGCCAGAGTTTTAAACCTGTACAAAGCAACAAAACTCTCGAATTTAAAAGCAACGGAACTATAGTAACTAATACTTCTTTATGCGATCCGTACTCAGACGAAGTTAAAAGTTCCGGAAGTTTTAGTCTTACTAATAATTCTATAACGACTAATTGTCAAAACCCAAATATTGCAACAATCTCTTTTGAACTAAAAAATGACTATCTGATTTTAAACTTCATATCTAATGAAGGATATTCTCAAAAATTTCAAAAGAGCAATTAAAAGATTGAACTTTACAAAAAAACCTAATAAAAAAAAGCTTCAGAGAAATCTGGAGCTTTTTTCGCTTTATTTAGCCTTTATTCCTCAGCAATTTGAGAATCCTTAACAGCTATTTCGCTAATTTCACCTAACAAATCAAACTCATTTACAGGAAACATTTCGAGTACCATTTCTAAAACAAGCGAAACATTTATAGGATTTTTGTTTGTACTTGACTTTATGTGTCCGTCATGATCTAATGTAAAAACACACATTTTTATCATATTGGTAATTACACAGCTAAGCTCATAATAATTAATCTTGATTTGAGCTATGTAAAATTCCGTTTTATCACTATCCGAGTGTACAGGATTAAAATACTTTCCTATTATCCTTTTAATATTCTCTAGTTTTTCAATTTCATTTATCTGCATGTGCTATCTTATTATTTTATTGCATAGTTCTTCAAATTTTCGCAATAAAATAGGAACTTAAATGACTGGGCATATATGTTCCTGCACTTATGACTGTTTATACACATGTTACACACGAATAATCAAATAAATATATTGGCTATTTCGAAAAAAACATTCAGATAAATCTGAAGATTTTTTCGTTTATATTTACTTTCTTTAAACAAAATCACTCAAAGTTCGAGATTCGCTAAGTTTTTCATAAGAAAATCTTCGAAACGAAACGAGAATAATTATTACTGTCTAATTTTTACCTTAATTGTACTATTCTATGATGTTTTTAAAATTGGAAAAAAAACAACTTCTTGTTCTATTTTTATTAGTATTCCAAATTGGATTTTCGCAAGACAAAGTTCTCTTTGTTTTCGACAAAACAACAAATCTACCTATTGAAAATGCCAATATTTTTTATCCAAACCTCAACGAAGGAACATTTACAAACTCCGAGGGAAAAGCCTCTATTTACATTAGAAACACAGATTTAAAAATTTCAAGCATTGGTTTTGAAGATGAGATTCTAGACATGAATAAAAAGAAAACTTTAGATACAATCTTTCTAAAACCTACAACTGTTCAGCTAGACGAAATTGTTGTAAAATCATTTAATCTAAGTAAAGCGTTACAATATGTATTAGATAAATATGATGAACTATATGCAAACTCTCCATTTGAAAAAGAGTGCAATTTTAAAGAAACTGTAATAGTTGACAATCAACTAAAAAGATTAATTCTGGCAAAAGTTAGCTGGTGGGATAAAACATACGAGCTCCAAAAGAAAAGCGATATAAAACTAAGACTTGGCGCTATTGATTATAATAAAAATATTCCGCTCAATATTTACATCGATGTTCCAAGAATCAACGAAAACAAAAGTGGCTACGTTGTGCCAAATTCACTAGTTAGCACCATATACTTAAACTCGCTTCTTTCAAATTTTATAAAAAACACTAAAAATTTATCAAGCAAAGTCGAAGAATCTTCCGCCGATCAGATCGCTGTTTCATTTGAATCTGAGTGGGCAAATATAAATGATGTATCTAGTCGTTCGATAGGCAAGTTTGTTTTTGATAAAAATTCAAGAGCTATTCTAGACTTTATCAATACAATCGAGTACAAAAACAAGGTAACAAAAGGTATCGTTAAAGAGAATAATAAAGAATCCATAAACGAGACTAAAAAATCATATATGAGATTAACGTTTTACAAAACATTTAACGATAAATGGACATTAAAATCTTTTGAATCAAATATAGAAGGGGCTATTTCTTATGATAACAAAACTCATCCATCTGTTTTTGGAAATTCTATTTATGTTTTAAAAGAAACAAATACAAACAAAGTAAACAACGATGGATTAATTGATTTATCAAAACCTATCTATCAAAGTTTGCCTGCCAAAACAATTACAAGCACGAATTCTATACTTTTAAACAAAGAAGAAAGTGATTTTGTAGAAAATAAATAAGATCACTTTACAAAAACACAATAAAAAACTATAAAAATATTCTTTCAAATAAAGAAAACATTAAAATATTTTTCAATTTTAGAAAAAACTTTCATCTCAAAAAAAGCGATTTTATTTTTACCTAAATGTAAAACAAAACATTATTTTTCAAATAAATACAAATTACTTAGCTCAATTTATTCGCGATTTATATTTTAGAAATGTGCCGTTTTTCAAAAAATTACAAAAACTTTTTTTCACAATCGCTTTGTGTATTCTAAAAATAGTTGCACTTTTGCACCCGCAATAACAAAGCAGGCCCGTTCGTCTATCGGTTAGGACGCATGGTTTTCATCCATGTAAGAGCGGTTCGATTCCGCTACGGGCTACAAAACAAGCTTCAGAGAAATCTGGAGCTTTTTTTATGCAAAACATTTACCTCGCTGCTTTTATCACTCCTAAAATCGAAGAAAATTTACCGCAAAGAACGCTAAGTTTTTTTTACTCTTAGCTTTTATAAAAGACAAAGTTCGCAAAGCTTTGTATTGATTTAGCTTTGCGTCCCGAGGCTTCGGGATTCTGCTTTAAAAGTATTCTTAGACAAAAATTTTTGCGGTCTTTGCGGTAAAAAACAATTCAAGGAAAATATTTCTACACAACACTTAACCTTGATCCGAAAAACACTTAAAAGTTAGTTATGAAAAATAGGGAGATTTACCATTTATAGAAACCTTAAAAAAATCTTGTAAAATCTATAATTACTTCTAAAATTTCTAATAAAGAACGCTTAGAAACACAAGGGATAATTAACAATTTATTCTTTTAAGAACTGGTTTTAGATTGATAAAATAGTTATAGATTTGCAAACTTTTACAAAATAGTTTTTAATTGGCAGTATTTTAGATTTGATAAGCAACCACTCTATCATTTCGTCTTTTAAACAATAATACTTGTAAAGTCATTTTTACTTTTATAATTATTTAAAAAAGAGAATAAATTACTCCTGAGAAGTATACTTCTTATAGTCTTAAACTATTTGTATTTAAAACCATTAATTTAAACTACTAACCTACAAACAAGTACAAAAACAAATCATTACAACATCCTTTATCCAAATTATTTACAAACACAACTAAATCTAATGTTTAAAAAAAACAAACCCCAAATTTTATTTTTTATTCTTTTAAACCTGTTTTTCTCAATCAGTTCTTTTTCTCAAAAAAATGTTTACGCCGGAATTGAAATTGGACGTCGAGCGATAAAAGTTTCTGTTCTAGAGGTGAACAATATCAAAAAAGCCGATTATAAAATTCTTTATTTCGCAAACGAAAGACTAAGTCTTGCTGACCATATTACGGCAACTGGTGCACTTACTCAGGAAGACATCAATAAAACTGGTGTTATCATTTTTGATCAATTACGAAAAATAAGAAAAGACTTTAAACTTCTTGAAGAAAACATCTTTATAGTGGCTGCCCCGGTTTTCTCATCTGCCAGCAACATCGATGCTTTAAAAACTAAAGTTAATTCTCTAACAAACAAAACTTTTGACATTATTGATGTTAACGAAGAAGCCAAAATACTAGTTAAAGGTGCTATTCCTCCTGTTGACTATGCTAATGCCCTATTGCTTGATATTGGTGCTAAAAGCACTCGAGGCGGATACATCGAAGAGGTTAATGATAACAAATTAGAGTTTATTCCGCTTGAACTTGATTTTGGAACAACAACACTTACTGATGCAGTAAAGAAAACAGTTGCCAACAAAAGCCAAACAAATGACATGGCGGTATATCAGGAAAAATCTTTTGATTTTAACACCGTTCTACGCAAGAAGATTAAAGAAATGCTAGATGCAAATCCGCTCTTAGCAAAGAAAGAAAAAATCTATTTATCTGGTGGAGCTGTTTGGGCATTTTCGACATTATACTATGATGAAAACGTTAAAGATCATTATGTTCCTTTAACCATGGAAGATATCTTAGAATATGATGCAATCCTAAAAAACAACTTCAACAAATATAACAACCTTGCTAAAACCAATAAAGAAGCCGCAAGAGTTTTAAGCACATACGACCAAACCTATCTAATTTCTGCAAACAATATACTATTGTCATGTGTAGAAGGAATTCCAAATCTAGAAAAAAAGAAAATGTACTTTGTAAAAGAAGGACAAGTAACTTGGCTTATCTCGCACATTGCAGATCGTTCTAAAAAAGTAAATACTAACTTTTAAAGCACTGCTTTATCAGAATAAATTACAAAACAAAGCTTCAGAGAAATCTGAAGCTTTTTTAATTTCAGCCTCTTTCAAAAATCTTAATCCATTCACTTTTAGATCATAAATCACCCTACATAACAAATAAAACTAGTATTTTTATAATGAAGTATATAAGTGTATTCATTATGACGGAAACAAAAAATTCAAATACTACTACTAACCTCTTCAAGAAAAGAATCATTAACTACTTTTCTAAAAATGGCAAACTCATTGGCCAGATTGTCTTGACATTTATTTTTTTCGTCATAGGTTTTTGGTTCATAAAAAACGAACAAAACGAACTCTATCAAATTAAAAACAGCATTAATAATGCAAAACCTATATGGTTACTCGTTGGGCTATTAGTCACTATTTTGTACATCTTTTTGCAAGGTTTAATGTATGTCGCTTCATTCTCTGCAATTGACGCCAAAATAACCTGGAAAGATGCTACTTCTCTATTTCTAAAACGCAATTTTATAAGCGTGTTTATTCCCGCGGGCGGCATAACATCACTTTTATATTTTACTGAGCCATTATTAAAAAAAGGAACTACAAAAACACAAGTTCATCTTGCTTCTGCGATATATGGATTTGTTGGTATTGTATCTGTGATTCTTTTTGCAATACCACTGTTTCTTTTCTCATTATTAAAACAAACTATTGGTTACGACGAATGGCTGGTTTTAGGCGTTGTAATTCTCATAATATCATTGTTCTTTTTTATTTTTAATTCGATACTTCAAAGAGGAAAAATCCATGATTTCGTTGTTAAAAAATTTCCAAAAACCGAGCCTTTTTTAGCAGATTTACAAGATCATAAAATAGATCGAAATAAGTTTTTTAAAATAATTTTATGTTCTGTTATCATTGACATTGTTGGCATAACACATATTTATATTGCCATGAAAGCGCTCTTGTTTGCGCCATCTGTCTATGCCGCTACAATGGCTTATGTTGTTGCAGTAATCTTTTTAATTATTTCTCCCTTTTTAAGAGGTTTGGGCGCTGTCGAAGTATCTATGGGATACATTTTAATTAAATATGGTTTTAACAATATAGAAGCGGTCGCTATAACACTATTTTATCGCTTTTTTGAATTTTGGCTACCTTTGCTTGCAGGCATAATTCTTTTTGTTTCAAAAATACACAAGCTTTTAATGCGTGTTGTACCGGCGCTACTTTTAATGATTTTGGGTATTATTAATATCATTTCTGTACTTACTCCCGCAATTAACGACAGACTTCTCGCGCTTAAAGATTTTTTGCCCATAGAGGCCATAAGTACTTCAAATTATTTGGTACTAACAACAGGACTTTTTCTATTGGTAACTGCTGCTTTTATGCTAAAAGGTCTCCGAATGGCTTGGTGGTTTGCAGTAGTTTTAGCTATAATCTCTTTAATAGGAAATCTTACAAAAGCAATTGATTTTGAAGAATCGACAGTAGCATTTATTGTTTTATGCGTTTTGATTATTACAAGAAAAGAATATTATGTAAAAACAAATCCGCGACTTGGTATTATTGGTTTACAAACCTCTTTATTAAGTGTCTTGGCAGTTCTTGTTTATGGCGTTTTGGGTTTTTATTTCTTTGATAAAAAACACTTTAATATTGATTTTAGTTTAAATCAGTCAATTTGGTACACGCTTCAGAATTACTTTTTGGTGGGTAGCGACGATCTGCATCCAACCGGAACTTTTGCTGTACATTTTTTAATTTCACTTAAGATTAGCGGATTCCTTTCTTTTGGATTTTTAATCTATACTTTAGTAAAACCTTACATCTTAAAAAACACGCCTACAGAAGAAGAAAAAGCAATTGTAACAGAACTAGTAGATCAATACGGAGATTCGAGTCTTGATTATTTTAAAACTTATTTTGATAAATTATTCTTTATTTCTAAAAGCAAAAATGCGTTTATTTCGTACAGATTGTCAGGGAATTTTGCCGTTGCTTTAGAAAATCCTGTTGGAAATTCCAGCGAAGAAATTAAACGCTGTATTCTTGAATTTGATAAATTTTGTTATGATTTTGGATTAAGAAGCATTTATTACCGAATTCCGGAAACTGACTTAAAAACGTATACCGACATTGGCAAAAAATACTTTTTTCTTGGCCAGGCCGCAATTGTAAATCTTGAGGAATTTAGTATGGAGGGACAAAACCGAAAATCACTTCGAAATGCAATAAAAAAAATTACCGATCTTGGTTTAAAAGCCACCATAAACGAACCGCTTATAAAAGACGGATTATTACAGCAAATTAAAGCAGTTAGCGACCAATGGCTTCAGGAAAATTCGAGAAAAGAATTGCTTTTTTCGCAAGGAATTTTTCTGTGGGAAGATCTCAAAAAACAAACAATTATTACGGTAGAAAACAACGAAGGAAAAATTCTTGCTTTCTTAAATATCATTCCTGATTATGCAAAAAATGAAAGCACTTACGATCTAATCAGAAAAACAAATGATGCTCCAAACGGCGTTATCGACTTTATTATGGTCGCGCTTTTTAATCATCTTAAATCAAAAGGAATTACTTATGTTGATCTTGGTTTAGCACCAATGAGTGGCATTAAAAACCCGCAAACAATTCAGAAAAAATCTATGAAATATGTATACGAGAGGGTAAAATCATTTTCGCATTACAAAGGCTTGCGCGATTTTAAAGACAAGTTTTCGCCTTCGTGGCACAATCAATACATTGTTTTTTCAGATGATTACGACTTGATTCAAATACCTCGTATTTTGTCGAAAGTGATAAAGCCTTAAATCTATTTTAATTGTCAGGCTGAGCGTCCCGAAACCTCGGGAGAAGCCCCTTTTTACATCAAAAACCTTCGACTTCGCTCAGGGCGACATTACGTTTTTAGAATTTTTACAAAAAAATTAACAAGCTAACCAGCCAAATAAAATTATATTTGCCATCGACTATGACAAAAAAGTTCTACATACTGCTATTCGTAACACTTGGTTTCCTAATGGGACCAACTTTGACGTATGCGCATGGAACGAAAAAAGAAATGTCATGTTGCAAAAAAGAATCTTCGACAAAAGACTGTTGCAAGAAAAAAGGTTCTAAAGAAAAAGGTCACGATTGCGAAAAAGGTTGTTTAGGGAATTCTTGCACTTCTCCAACCGGTAATTGTAGTTTTTCGCCAATGGTTCTTTTTCAGACAGAAAACAATTCACTTTTTAGTTTCTCTGAAAAAAGACAAACGTATTACTATTCAGAAATCTTTATTTCTTCAGATTTCCGTTCTATCTGGCTTCCACCTAAAATAAGCTAGATTTATTTCCTGACAGCCATAAGTCTGTCTTTTTCAAAGTCTGTTTTACAGCAAAAAAATCATTTACATTTTAATCCAATTCTATTTTCAGAACTAGCTGTATTTGCTATAGTTTCTGTTGTGTTTTAGGATTAATTCAATCAACAAAATTCACATACGATGAACTCAATAAAACAATTATTGATGGTAATGACTTTATTACTATCTGTTACTTTCGCGAGCGCGCAAATCAAAAATAAAACTACCGAAACTGTAAAAATCAATGGCAATTGCGGCATGTGCAAGAAAACCATCGAAACCGCTGCCAATATTGATAATGTTGCCAAAGTAAACTGGAACAAAGACACAAAAATTGCTACTGTTACTTACGACAAAAAGAAAACAAATCTGGACGCGATACTTAAACGTGTTGCCGATGCAGGATATGATAACGAAAAATTTAAAGCTTCGACTGCTACTTACGACGGATTGCACGGATGTTGCCAATACGATAGAGACGCTAGTCCTAAAAAAGCAGAATAATCAAAATCATTTAAGTAACAAATTGGATTTTTATTTCTTTTGAATTGACTCTAGCTTTAGCTAGAGATTGAAAATTGATCGTAAATGCGGCTTTAGCCAAACGACTAAGCATTTTGGCTAAAGCCAACTTTTCTTTTCATCATTTTACGCCAGCTAAAGCTGGAGCCAATTCAAAAAAATCTGTTCCTTAAAAATAAGCAATCTCAAACAGACAAGCATTTAAAAAAAATATCATGTTCAAAATAAAAAACATAATCACATTATTCACTCTTATAGCCACTGTTGCTGTAGCAAGTGCACAAATAAAAGTAGGAGATTCATTTCCGGATGTTCAACTTCAAAACGATAAGAATACCACAGTAAAACTTAACTCTTTTAGAGGAAAAACAGTTTTAGTAGATTTTTGGGCTTCTTGGTGTGCACCTTGCCGAATGGCCAATAAAAAATTAGTAAAACTGTACGATCAATACAAAGGTCAAAATTTTGAGATTGTTGGAATATCAATCGACAACGACAAAACAAAATGGCTTAAAGCTATTGAGAAAGACAAAATGAAACATCAGCAATTAATCGATCCAAAAGGTTTTGACGCTAAAACTGCTGTAACTTTTGGAGTTGATGCTTTGCCTTCGACTTTTCTTTTTGATGCATCAGGAAAACTGATTGCCATAAACCCAACTGAAGCTCAAATTATTGCTCAAATCACAAAAAACAAAAAATAAAATGAAAACTCTAAATATAAAATTCATCGCCGTAGCACTTGTACTATTATTAGCTGGTGTAAACTCTTATGCGCAAACTACAAAAGTCGAAATAATGGCAACAGGATTAACCTGTTCTATGTGCTCTAATGCCATCAACAAACAATTAAAATCATATACCGAAGTAGACAGTATTGGTACAGATTTAAACACTAATACTTTTACAGTTTACTTTAAAAAAGACCAATCATTACAACCTAAGGTCTTGAAAAATGCAGTCGAAAAAGCAGGTTTCTTTGTTGGTTCTATGGTTTTAACAACAAAATTTCATACGGATAAAATTCAGGATAATACAACGTTAAAAGTAGACGATGCAACGTATAATTTTATCGATATTAAAAATCCTCTAGCACATGCAGAAGCAAAATACAGAATCTTGAATAAAGGTTTTGTAACTCAAAAAGAATACAAAAAACTACTAAAATCGTATGCTAAATATCCTGCTTACGCGGTAGAAACTGAAAATGAATATTACTTAAAAGCACTATAAAAATGAAATATCTATCATTAGTTTTATTATTCTTTGTTTCATACACTATAGATGCACAAGAATTATTTGTAGTAACCGAGCCCGCTAGTAACGTTCCAGCGGGTTCTATTGGGGTTCGTGTTGGACAATCGCTTATGGACAACAAATTTAAAAGCGGCTCTATGT
>Ga0302173_10001054_pt1 | contig 14125 bp, 4 predicted proteins | sample I_Fen_N3_1_FD_198785 | JGI IMG/M metagenome (GOLD analysis project Ga0302173, IMG submission 198785) | Peat permafrost microbial communities from Stordalen Mire near Abisko, Sweden - I_Fen_N3_1 | ecosystem: Environmental > Terrestrial > Soil > Wetlands > Permafrost | place: Sweden: Abisko... | reverse complement strand
AGATACAAACTTAAAATACGGCTCACTTTATTTTCAAGGGTACAAAAAGGGTACAAGTCCACTCAAAGGACCTGGAAAAAATAAGCCCTTCTCCTACAAATATAAATACAGCAATGTGTACTTTCCAACGCATCATTCTATTTAACTAATATTTATGCTAAACGCAGTTGGCAAAGCTACATACCGGACAAACAAGAGATTTTCTTCGGGTCAATGATTAAATCTGCAATAAACACGACCAACACAAGGTCTCTTTTGATCAAAGGAAAGACCTGCAATTCAACTTTTTTATATTTTTTTAAAGATGTACCCCTAATGTACCCTCCATAAACATCCTAATAAGTAAAACACCCTCTACCTTTAGCGTATAATTTTGATATCGAAATCACAGATAAACCAAAGTAAAGAATAACAAAACATAGGTTAACTTTAAAAACAAACTAATTATGTAAGAAAGGAGAAAACGATTATGAAAAAAAATACACTCTTTATCATGGCATGTGTATGGCTAAGCACTAACCTTTATGCCGCAAAAGTTACCATCACCGGTACTACTGCCACTATTACAGAAGCCACTGCCGGTTGCCTTTCAAGCGCACTTACGCCTGAGCAACAAGAAGCAACTAAAGATCTAACTATCTCAGGTACTATTGATGCGACCGACTTTAAAACAATGAAAGATAAAATGTGGGCTTTGAAAACTATTGATTTAAAAAATGTATCAATAAGTGAGTATAACGGACCTAACGGTTCATGGTTTAGCGTCCTCCACTACGATAAAGATGTTCTACCCACCAGTGCTTTCAGTCGTACATCCATAGCAACTGTAACTATTCCTAGTTCGGTTACAAGTATTGGGGATGCTGCATTTTTAGCTTGCAAGTCATTAACAGTTGTAAATATTTCGAATTCGGTTACAAGTATTGGAGGTGATGCTTTTGGAAGCTGTACTGGTTTAACTAATATAACTATTCCAGGTTCGGTTACAAGAATTGGGAGTTCTGCATTTATGGGTTGCGAGCTATTAACAGTTTTAAATATTGGGAATTCGGTTAAAAGTATTGAGAAATATGCTTTCTATTATTGTAAATCCTTACCTGCTGTAACTATTCCTAGTTCGGTTACAAGTATTGGGGGCCAAGCTTTCGGTTCTTGCAGTAGCTTAACCAATATTACCATTCAAAATGCAGCTACAAATATAAACCCCATCGCTTTCATGGGTTGTACTGCTTTAAAGGATATGACTGTGACTATTAAAGAGGCCTCTCCCGGCAACCTTACAGGCGCACTTGCTGGTATAAGAGATCAAATTACGAATCTGATTATCTTAGGTACTATTGATGCGCGTGGCTTTAAGTCAATGAGAGATGAGATGCCCTCTTTGACAACTATTGATATAAGTGGAGTATCAATAAGTGGGTATGACGGATTTGAAGGTACAACCAGTAAGTACATCTATAAGAAAGATGAACTACCCATCTTTGCTTTCAATTCCAGGGTGAAAAGTGTAGCTTTACCAAATTCGGTTACAAGTATTGGGAATTATGCTTTCGATGGCTGTGCTAACTTAACGAATGTAACTATTCCAAGTTCAGTTAAAAGCATTGGAAGTTCTGCTTTTAAAAGCTGTACTGGTTTAACTAATATAACTATTCCAGGTTCGGTTACAAGAGTTGGAAGTAATGCTTTTATGGGCTGTACTGGCTTAAAGGCTGTAACTATACCATGCTTAGTTACAAGTATTCCGGATTCTACGTTTCTGGATTGCAAAAATTTAACCAATATAACTATCCAAGGTCCGGTTACAAGTATTGGGAATTATGCTTTCAGTGGCTGTGCTAACTTAACGAATGTAACTATTCCAAGTTCAGTTAAAAGCATTGGAAGTTCTGCTTTTAAAAGCTGTACTGGTTTAACTAATATAACTATTCCAGGTTCGGTTACAAGAGTTGGAAGTAATGCTTTTATGGGCTGTACTGGCTTAAAGGCTGTAACTATACCATGCTTAGTTACAAGTATTCCGGATTCTACGTTTCTGGATTGCAAAAATTTAACTAATATAACTATCCAAGGTCCGGTTACAAGTATTGGGAATTATGCTTTCAGTGGCTGTTCAAGCTTAAAAGCTATAAATATTTCTAATACGATTACAAATATTGGAGAAAGAACTTTTGAGGGCTGTAAAGCCTTAACGGCTATAACCATTCCAAGTTCAGTTAAAGCTGTTAGGATATCTGCTTTCAGTGGCTGTATAGGCTTATCAGATATAACAATTTCAGCGAAACTAATAACTCTCGATAATGCTTTTCAGGGCTGTACTGGAATAAAAAACGTAAGTATTACAGATGCCACTGCCGGCTGCCTTTCTACAGCACTCACGGATGATCTAAAGAATCGGATTACAAACCTAACAGTCTCGGGGGCTATTGATCAGCGTGACATTCTTTTAATGAGAGATAAAATGAACTCATTGACAACAATTGATTTAAGCAATGCGTCAATAAGTGAATATAAAACATACAAAGAAGGGGAACTACCCTCACATTCTATCAATTACAAAGTGGAAAATGTCGCTTTGCCTAATAATATATTGAGAATAGAAGACTATGCTTTTTCCTATCGTAACCTAAAAAATATAACTATTCCAGGTTCAGTTACAAGTATTGGTAGAGAGGCTTTTTTCGGTTGTGGAGGCTTAACAAGTATTACTATTCCAACTTCGGTAAAAAGCATTGGAAGTAGGGCTTTTTTGGCCTGTATAGGCTTAAAGGCTGTAACCATTCCATGCTTAGTTACAAGTATTCCGGATTCTACGTTTCTGGATTGCAAAAGCTTAACCAATATAACTATCCAAGGTCCGGTTACAAGTATTGGGAATTATGCTTTCGATGGCTGTGCTAACTTAACGAATGTAACTATTCCAAGTTCAGTTAAAAGCATTGGAAGTTCTGCTTTTAAAAGCTGTACTGGTTTAACGAATATAACTATTCCAGGTTCGGTTACAAGAGTTGGAAGTAATGCTTTTATGGGCTGTACTGGCTTAAAGGCTGTAACTATACCATGCTTAGTTACAAGTATTCCGGATTCTACGTTTCTGGATTGCAAAAATTTAACCAATATAACTATCCAAGGTCCGGTTACAAGTATTGGGAATTATGCTTTCGATGGCTGTGCTAACTTAACGAATGTAACCATTCCAAATTCGATTAAAAGTATTGGGAATTGTGCTTTCCAAAATTGTAGAAACTTAAAAGCTGTATCTATCCCCGGTTCTGTCGAGACTATTGGTGATTTGGCATTCGCTAATTGCCCACAACTAGCGAATGCCAGCATAGAGAAGGGAGTTAAAACTATCGGGAAAAGTGCATTTGAAAATAGTGGTCTGACAGAAATAACTATTCCCGGGTCTGTAGAAGTCATTGTGGATAGGGCTTTTGCAAATTGTTCTAAATTACTAAAGGCTAACATAATAGATGGAGTTAGAATTATCGGTCATGAGGCATTTTTAAATTGTGGTTTGACAGAGGTTACTATTTCAAATGTAGCTAGCATTGAGAACTACACATTCAAGGATTGTAAAAATTTAACAACAGTAAACTATCCGAGTTGTAGAGAGGTTGGGATGGGGATGGCTGCTTTCAGTGGCTGTTCAAGCTTAAAAGCTATAAATATTTCTAATACGATTACAAATATTGGAGAAAGAACTTTTGAGGGATGTAGAGGCTTAACGGCTATAACTATTCCAAGTTCAGTTAAAACTGTTGGAATATCTGCTTTCAGTGGCTGTATAGGCTTATCAGATATAACAATTTCAGCGAAACTAATAACTCTCGATAATGCTTTTCAGGGCTGTACGGGATTAAAGAACGTAAGTATTACAGAGGCCACTGCCGGTTGCCTTTCTACGGTACTAACCCCTGACACTAAAAAAATGATTACAAACCTAATTATCGCGGGTACTATTGATGCGCGCGACTTTAAGGTAATGAGAGATGAAATGAGCTCTTTGACAGCTATTGATATAAGCAAGGTGTCAATAAGTGAGTATAACGGATCTATAGGTACATCTAGCAACTCCAACCCCTACAAGAAAAACGAACTACCCATCAGTGCCTTCGAAAATCATACAGGCTTAACAGCTATAACTATTCCTAGTTCGGTCACTAGCATTGGAGAAAGGGCTTTCTATGCCTGTAAGGGTTTAACTGGTATAAATATTCCTGAGTTGGTTACAAGTATTTCAGATAACACTTTTATGGGCTGTGTAAGCTTAAAAAATATATCCATTCCTAGTATTACAAGTATTGGGGTTCGTGCTTTTAGTGGCTGCACTAGCTTAACGAATGTGACTAATTTAAGTAATGTCAAAACAATAAAATCTGCGGCTTTTGAAGAATCAGGTTTAACGGATATAACTATTCCAGCATCGGTTAAAAGTATTTCGGATTACACTTTTAAGGGCTGTGTAAACTTAACGAAAATAATCTTTCAAGGCAAGATTACCAGTATTGAGGCGGGTGCTTTTCAAAACTGTGCTAGCTTAACGGATATATCTATTAAAGAATCGGTTACAAGTATTTCAGATAACACTTTTATGGGCTGTGTAAGCTTAAAAAATATATCCATTCCTAGTATTACAAGTATTGGGGTTCGTGCTTTTAGTGGCTGTACCAGCTTAACGAAAATGACTGATCTAAGTAAAGTCAAAACGATAAAATCTGCGGCTTTTGAAGAATGTACTAGCTTAACGGATGTATCTATTACAGCATCGGTTACAAGTATTGAGGCGAGTGCATTCAGTGGCTGTACTAGCTTAACGAATGTGAATGATCTAAATAAAGCATCTATTCAAAGCATTTCAGATTATACTTTTAAGGGCTGTGTAAGCTTACAAAAAATATCCATTCCAAGTAAGGTTACAAGTATTGGGGCAGGTGCTTTCAGTGGCTGTATTGGCTTAGAAAAAATATCCATTCCAAGTAAGATTACAAATATTGGGGCAGGTGCTTTCAGTGGCTGTACTAGGTTACCGGATGTGACTAATCTAAATTTGGTTACAAACATCGGCACTTCTGCTTTCAGTGACTGTATTGGCTTAACAGCTCTTCCCACTCTAAGTTCGAATACAGTCATACCTGAGAAAGCTTTCAGTGGTTGTACAGGCTTAAAGACAGCAACTATCCCGGCTAAGGTTACAAACATCGGAGTGGCTGCTTTCAGTGGCTGTACTAGCTTAGTGAATGTGACTATTCCAAGTACAGTCACAAACATTATGGATTACGCTTTCGCTGATTGTAAGCTAAATACGATTTATTCCTACTCCACCACCCCACCAATACTACATTCGGAACTAGAAGGTAATATTGATGTTTATGTGCCTGTGAGTGCTGTAAGCACCTATAAAAGCAATAATTACTGGGGTCGTCCTGGGATTACTATTCATGGTTTATCTAAATCTCAGATGCCAAGTAAAGCACCGACACTTAATGACACAACTACTACTGCGAACTCAGCAGATAACGGCGTAGCCATTGTAGAAAACGATGCCCTTAGCTTATCTCAAAATGAGAACGGGATATTAGCCATTAACGGCATATCCAAAGAAGGAAACGGTGTGCTTACCGTATTTAAAAATGAGAACGGCGGAATAACCATTAATGGCATCAATTCTACTGGTGGCGGTACGGTAACTGTACGTGATATGGGTGGACGAGTGTTACAAACCAGTACTATCAACGGAACAAGTACAACCTTAAACAGAAACTTTGGTGCCGGCATTTATCTGGTAACCGTAAACGCACAAGGAAATACGATAACTAAGAAAGTGGTATTATAAAAAAAGTGACACCATTCTAATGTAAAAAGAATCTCCGGATTAAAATAATCTGATATAAACATAACCGGCAGCTAAAGACCAACTCTTTATCTGCCGGTTTTGTTTTTTACTCACCTGAGTTAGGGTATACAACACAATCTATTCTTTGGCAACTACACAAGGTTTCTTTTGATCAAGAAAAAGGGCCTCCAATTAAACATTTTTGTGTTTATTCTGAAGATGTACCCCTAATGTACCCTCCATAAACATCCTAATAAGTAAAACACCCTTTACCTTTAGCGTATAATTTTGGTATAAAAATCACAAATAAACCAAAGTAAAGAATAACAAAACATAGGTTAACTTTAAAAATAAACTAATTATGCAAGAAAGGAGAAAACAATTATGAAAAAAACCACACTCTTTATTATGGTATGTGTATGGCTAAGCACTAACCTTTATGCAGCGAAAGTTACCATCACTGGTACTACTGCCACTATTACAGAGACCACTGCCGGTTGTCTTTCAGGCACACTTACTCCTAAGCAAAAAAAAGTGATCACAAAACTGATTGTCTCAGGTGCTATTGATGCGACCGACTTTGCGACAATGAGAGATGAAATGACCTCTTTGACAACTATTGATATAAAAAACGTGTCAATAAGTGAGTATAAAGGGCTTAATGGTACAGAGGTTGAACAACCACCCCACACAGGAAATCCTTCGAGGGGGGGATGGAAAACCTTAACTACTTTCAGCTCCAGAGTGACGAGTGTCGCTTTACCTAGTTCATTATTATCTATAGGGGAAAATACCTTTAAAGATTGTGTCAACTTAAAGATTATAACTATTCAAAATTCAGTTAAAAGCATTGGGGCGGGTGCATTCTGTAATTGTACATCCTTAGCAGAGATAACTATTCCAAATTCGGTTACTAGTATTGGGGATGCTGCGTTTAGTGGATGTAAAGCCTTAAGAATCTTTCCTTCTCTAAATTCGGTTACAAATATTGGTGATTTCACTTTTTATGATTGCCAAAGTTTAACGACTATAACTATTCCAAGTTCGGTTACTAGCATTGGGAATAATGCGTTTAGTGGATGTACAGGCTTAAAGACTATAACTAATCAAAGTTCGGTTACTAGCATTGGGAACTCTGCTTTCAGTTGGTGTAAAAGCTTAAAAGCAATAACTATTTTAAGTTCTATTAAAAGAATAGAGTCTAATACGTTCAATGGCTGTACAGGCTTAACGACAGTAACTATTCCAGATTTGGTTACTAGTATTGGGGCAAGTGCTTTTCAAAGCTGTACTGGCTTAACGAATGTAACTATTCAAGGTCCGGTTACTTGCATTGAAAATGATGCGTTTAGTAAATGTATATCCTTAAAGGCTATAACTATTCCTAGTTCGGTTACTAGTATTGGGGCAGGTGCTTTTCAAAGCTGTACTGGTTTAACGAATGTAACTATTCAAGGTCAGGTTACTAGCATTGAATATAATGCGTTTAATGAATGTAAAGCTTTAAAGGCTATAACTATTCCTAGTTCGGTTACTAGTATTGGGGCAGGTGCTTTTCTAAGCTGTACTAGTTTAACTAATATAACCATTCCAAGTTTGGTTACTAGTATTGGGGCAGGTGCTTTTCTATGCTGTACTGGTTTAACTAATATAACTATTCAAGGTCAGGTTACTAGTATTGGAGCGGGTGCTTTTCAAAGCTGTACTGGTTTAACGGATATAACTATTCCAAGTTCGGTTACTAGCATTGGAAATGATGCGTTTAGTAAATGTACATCCTTTACAGAGGTAACTATTCCTGGTTCTGTTATATCTATTGGAAATCTTTTTAATGGTTGTTCTAAATTATCGAAAGTAACTCTTATAGACGGAATTAGAGAAATCGGGGTTGAGGCATTTAAGAAATTAGGATTGAAAGAAATAATGATTCCAGGCTCAGTTGAAAATATTGGCGAACAGTCATTTGCTGATTGTTCCAATTTATCGAATGTAACCCTTAATGAAGGGACTCAAGGTATCGGAAAGAGTGCTTTTGAAAATAGTGGCATAAAAAATATAACTATCCCGAGTTCTGTTACAAAAATGGAGGAAAGGGTTTTTGCTAAATGCAAGAGTTTATCAAAAGCAACCTTTAATAATGGGATTAAATATATCACTTACGAGACATTTATGGAATCTGGCTTGGAAGAGATTAACATTTCAGAATCCATTAAAACTATTAGCGATCGGGCTTTCGCTGGTTGTAAGAAATTAGAGAAGGTAACCCTTATGGATGGATTTAAAGAAATCAGGCTTGAGGCATTTAAGGAATCTGGGTTAACAGAAATAACGATTCCACGCTCAGTTAAGAATATTAGAGAAAGAACTTTTGCTGATTGTAAGAAATTAGAGAAGGTAACCCTTATGGATGGGATCGAGAGTATAGGAGATAGTGCGTTTGCCGGAAATAATTTTAAAAGTATAACAATTCCAGGATCAGTTAATACTATTAGCGAACGGGCTTTTGCTGATTGTAAGAAATTAGAGAAGGTATCCCTTATGGATGGAATTAAAAGTATAGGAGAATATGCGTTTACCGGAAGTGATTTGACAGACATTACTATCCCTGGATCTATTAAAATTCTTGGAGGAAAAGCTCTTGCTGGTTGTAAAAAATTATCGGTAATAACCCTTAAGGATGGCATTGAAAAAATTGAAAATCTAGCATTTCAAAACATTCTTCAAATTTATTCATACTCCAAAACTCCTACAACACTAAATGGTTGGTGGTTAACGAGACTCGAACCATTTGGCAAATATAAAGTGATTTATATTTTTGTACCGGTCGGCACTCTAAGTACTTATAAAAATTACTGGTGGAGCCAAGATAACATTATCTATTCTGAATTTACAGACATTATTAGCACAGACCCTATATCACCAAATGATATACCCTATATACCTAATTTTACAATGCCCTTTATAAACGTGGGCTATTTGGCACCCGCATATAAAGATAATTCAACTACTGCGGGGAACAGCACCTTAGAAAACGATGCCCTTAGCTTATCTCAAAATGAGAACAGCATATTAGCCATTAACGGCATATCCAAAGAAGGAAACGGGGTGCTTACCGTATTTAAAAATGAGAACGGCGGAATAACCATTAATGGCATCAACCCTGCTGGTGGCGGAACAGTAACTGTACGTGATATGGGTGGACGAGTGTTACAAACTAGTACTATCACCGGAACAAGAACAACCTTAAACAGAAACTTTGGTGCCGGCATTTATCTGGTAACCGTAAACACACAAGGAAATGCGATAACTAAAAAGATAGTATTATAAAAAAAGAGACACTATCCCAAGGTAAAAAAAAGAATCTCCGGATTAAAATAATCTGATATAAACATAACCGGCAGCTAAAGACCAAATCTTTATCTGCCGATTTTATTTTCTACCCACCTAAGTTAGGGATTACACCATCTATTCTACACCAACTACACAAGGTTTCTTTTGATCAAGAAAAAAAGAACCAGCAATTAAACTTTTTTGTGTTTTTTCAATGATGTACCCCCAATGTACCCCCCATAAACATTCTAATAAGTAAAAGGTGGACTATTTTTGTATATAAACTTTAATTTAAGACAGACAAGAAAACTAAATAAATAAAACTAATATCAAAAAACAATTTTAAAAGAAAGGAAAAAGATTATGAAAAGAAGATTACTATTTATCATGGCATGTGTATGGCTAAGCACTAACCTGTATGCAGCGAAAGTTACCATTACCGGTACTACAGCCACTATTACAGAGGCCACTGCCGGTTGCCTTTCAAGCTCACTTACGGCTAAGCAAAAAGGAATGATCACAAAACTGATTGTCTCAGGTGCTATTGACCCGACCGACTTTAAAACAATGAAAATGGAAATGAACTCTTTGACAACTATTGATATAAGTGGAGTATCAATAAGTGAGTATAAAGGACCTAACGGTACATCCCAACATTATGTTGATCACCCAAACTACAATAAGGATGAAATACCCGATAATGCATTTAATTCCAGAGTAAAGAGTGTCTCTTTACCAAATCATCTATTATCTATTGGTTCTTATGCATTTGGCACATGCTCAAATTTAACAACTATATCTATCCCAAATTCAGTTACAAGTTTTGGAGCTTGTTCTTTTGACAGATGTTCAAGTTTAACAGCTATAACTATCCCACCTTCGGTTACAAATATGGGAAGATACACTTTTTTAGACTGTAGAAACCTAAAAACTGTAACTATTCAAAGCCAAGTTACAAGCATAGGTGATCATCTTTTTTGGGGGTGCAAAAGCCTAGCAAATTTAACTATACCAGGTTCAGTTAAATATATTGAGGAAGGGGCTTTTAGCGAGTGTACAAGTTTAAAGACTCTTACTATTCCAAATTCAGTTGAAAGTATTGGGAAGTATGCCTTTAATGGCTGTACAAGTTTAATGGCTATAACTATTCCACCTTCGGTTAAGAGTATTGGAAGTGGTGCTTTTCAGGACTGTAAAAGTATTAATAAAATAGTTATTCCAGAATTGGTTACATGTATTGAAAATTACATTTTTAAGGGCTGCACAAGCTTAGCGTCTGTCCAGATGCCTTATTATTTAGTTACAAGTATTGGAACTAAAGCTTTTCAGGGCTGCACAAGCTTAGCGTCTTTCAATATCCCTTATTATGTTACAAGTATTGGAAGTAATGCTTTTCAGGGCTGCACAAGCTTAACGAGTGTCAGAATCCTAAATCCAGTTACAGCCATTAACGATTCGACTTTTGCTAATTGTTCAAAATTAGTGAATGCTTACATAGTAAATGGAGTTAAGGAGATCGGGAAATACGCGTTTTACAAAAGCGGATTGGAAAAAATAGATATCCCAGGTTCAGTTTTACATATTAAAGATTATGCTTTTGCAGGTTGTAGCAAATTAAATATTATGAAACTTAATAATGGGACTAAAGAAATTGCGGAAGGTGCTTTTCAAGAAACACCTTTGAATGAAATAACTATCCCAAATTCAGTTACAGATATTGGGTCATATGCTTTTTATCATTGTGGCAAAAAGAAATCAAAATACGAAAAGAATTCAGTATCCAAAATAAACATCCCGGGTTCAGTCTCTGTAATTCTCGCAGGGACTTTTGATGATACAAATTGTGAGGTTCTAATCCTTGGGGATGGGATTAAGTCTATTGAAAGTAATGCGTTTGAAGAAGTGTCATTCATTTATTCGTACTCTATATCTCCACCAATTCTGGGAGAGGGCTTCAAATTTTCAATTAATTTTGGTTTCCCATCTGGAATTATCATAGTGCCAGACATAGCAGTAAGTGCCTATCAAAATGCAAGATACTGGGGGTTGGGTACTTGGATTGATTCTATGGAACACGGCACATTAAACGGAATCCCATGGAGCGAATGGTTTGGGGATTATTATAAGGCACCGGCATTTAAAGACAACACAACTACTGCAGCGAACAGCACCTTAGAAAACGCTGCCCTTAGCCTATCTCAAAATGAGAACGGTATATTAGCCATTAACGGCATATCCAAAGAAGGAAACGGGGTGCTTACCGTATTTAAAAATGAGAACGGCGGAATAACCATTAATGGCATCAACCCTGCTGGTGGTGGTACGGTAACTGTACGTGATATGGGTGGACGAGTGTTACAAACTACTACTATCACTGGAACAAGTACAACGTTTAACAGAAAGTTTGGTGCCGGCATTTATCTGGTAACTGTAAACACACAAGGAAATACGATAACAAAGAAAGTAGTATTATAAAAAAAAGTGATATCATTCTAATGTAAAAAGAATCTCCGGATTAATATAATCTGACATAAACAGAATCGGTAGCTAAAGACCAAATCTTTATCTGCCGATTTTGTTTTTTTATCTCTACTATGCTATAATAGAACAAAAAAATGATTTTGAAACAAAAAAACAATAAGTAAATGCCTATTGGTATTTTAAAATCCAGAAATCAACAATAATGTTTTTAAGCATTATTCTGATTGTAAATATTTGTGATTTTTGTGGTTGAAATAACTCGTTTATATTTAAAACACAAATATAATAAGGTTGGACTTTAAAAGTCGGATTTTAAACCGAAAACCGTAAAAAAAACTCAAAATATTCGAAAATTATGGATATTGACCTTTATTTTGAAAATTTAAATAATTTTGGGCTTACACCCAAAGCATGTGCTTTGCAAACAAAAAAAATCTATAGTACTGCTTACTAAGTAGCATAAAATATTTAAAGTCGCATTTCTAAATTTGACCTCTCCCAACTAAGAGGATATCCGTCAGGCTGACGGACGGGTGAGGTATTTTTTGCTTATCTTTTTGGGGACAAGACAATAAGTAAGTCAGGGGTTGGCATGAAAGCCCCGATAAATGAGAAAAACATTTTCCAAATAAATTCATGTTTAATGCTATATATTTATGGAAGTCATCTATTATAGTATTGTTGCAAAATTGAAGAGAGCATTGGACGAAAAAAACTGTAAAAAAAGACATTCTTAGAATTGCCATTTAACACAAGAGCCAAGTGCTGCCCTCCTATAAAATATGAAGAATTTAAAGGTATCTTATTATCAGAAAAATTACCGCAGAAATAATAAAACTCGTAATCCTTTGCTTTATGCATTATGACAGATGGAAAAATAGCCGGAATTCCGTTTTTATTTAAAAACTGTCGTCCACTTTCATTTACCAATAATTCATAAGCAGATATAGCATGATTCCCTGAATCGGCAATTTGAATAATATCAAACCAATCCAAATAAGGCATCTTTTTCTGCATTCCTAAGCGAGTACTGCCATAAGCTAGAGTATGGATGAGCGGCACGGGATCGATTAAATCTTTTTTTCCGTCAAGCACCTCTATTGTTCCATCCTTGTTTACAAATACAATACCGGAATGGCTGAAAGGCCATTTCCCGCAATGTTGCTTCTTATAATCGATAAATAGCCATTGGGGAAGTTCTGAATTTACAGTATCCAACGATGCAAAATAGCGACCAACCCATCCACTCCAACGTATTCCAAATTCATTTTCAAAGTCACGTCTAACGTTTATATTAGTAGACAAAGTAAAATTAAATTCTGTAAAGATAAGCTTTCTGTTTTTCTTCATTTCCTTTAAAAAACACATGTCTTTCTCAGTCATACCTCTCTGGGTAAAACCCGAACGTTTGGCTACATTGGCAGCAACCCCAGAAGTACCGACATAATATGTAACATCAATGTTTGAGGCTATATGTTGAATGTCTTTTTCAGACATATTCTGGAAATCCTTAACTCTATATTGATTATTTTTTAACGGGAAAAGTCCTAAATAGTCTTTACGGCCATTGTACATCAGTCCATTTTTCCGAACATATCTATCATGTGACAATATCCAAAACAGAGGTTGCCTTTCTTGTCCATCAGTAGTTAATCCTGTTTTATCAATGGCAAGTACTACCATTGGTTTCTTTGGAACAAACCACCACGCTACTCTCATCCCCACAAGCAGTGCTAAGGGAGACAGGAGTAAAACAATTATAGTCCACTTTCGTATCTTTTGCATATTCAATCGTTTAAAACCGTCTTTGATACGAGACAGATACTCCAATTTGATTTCCTTTTTGTCCTACTCTATATTCCTGATTAGACAAAGAAGCAGTGATAGAAACGATATTCATTTTCTTTATGCTGCGCTTATACCCAAGAGAGAGACCTTTTGAAATCAACTTATAAATTGAATTATTATAAGCAAGAGCCACATTTGCATCATCCGGCGAAATTCCATAGCTTAAACTTATGTTCAGGTAATCATCTGCACCTCCAATGTAATAACGGGATATCGCTGTATATGAATGTGAGATATTATTCTCTCCGGGCACCAATGTTAACCTTCCACTAAACCAAAAGTTTTTGTAGTATTTAGAGATACTGCCCACATATATCCATGTAGAACTGCTAAATTTCAAATATCTGAATCCAAGTTCTGCCTCAAAACTGTTGGGTAATGTTGCGTATAAAGAGGTGCCGAAACGGTAATGGGGAAATACGGATGACACATCTGATATGCCCACATTTGTATATGCATACAAACCTTTGCAAATCCGAGGGTAAGCATCAATCTCAGCCTGTAAGGCACTATTTCCAAAACGGGTTCCATAGTTCACACGCCCTGTTATAGATCCTAACGGGGTGTATCTCGCATATTCAACATTTCTAATCTGCCATGGAGATTTATGTAAATAATCACCATAACCAC
>Ga0302173_10001052_pt1 | contig 14135 bp, 11 predicted proteins | sample I_Fen_N3_1_FD_198785 | JGI IMG/M metagenome (GOLD analysis project Ga0302173, IMG submission 198785) | Peat permafrost microbial communities from Stordalen Mire near Abisko, Sweden - I_Fen_N3_1 | ecosystem: Environmental > Terrestrial > Soil > Wetlands > Permafrost | place: Sweden: Abisko... | reverse complement strand
TGAGCTTAACAAACTCAAAGAAAAAGAAGGCAATAAATAGCTGGAAAATCACTGGTTATAATTTATTTAAAAATTAAAGCGTCAAATGGATTCTATTCATTTGACGCTTTAATTTTAAGACATACTTGTTATTATCTGCCTTCGGTGTTTATACCGGCAACATCATCTTCCTCTTTCATATACCTGATGTTGGTTTCCTATCACCGAAGTTATAACTCATGGTCAGTACAACCATGCAAACATAAAAATAAGAGGACGAATTTTGACTAAAACCAATACATTTATTGATTTCAGTTTCTCCGGCTAAAACCGGAGTTAATTGATGAGGTAAGAAGTTTTACTTATGGCAACTATCGATAAAACCAAGTAATGTGAATATAATATAAATAACTACAAAATGAAAGACTTTGATTGCTGCTAATCCCTGAAGTAATTATTCAGGGTTTACAACCATAAGCATTATCTGTTATACGTTTAAATGTGTAATCTTTACACATTTAAACGTATTTTATTCCGGATACTTATAAACCTCACCTGAACCCCCATAAACAAACAGTTCGCATCAATCGTTAGAAACTCATAACTTCCAGATTCCGGCAAAGTTTATTCACTTTACTTTATCTACAAATGGCTTGTAAAAATAATATGTAATATTTACAGTTATGGATTTTGAAAAAATCAAATTAGTAATTTGGGACCTGGATAATACTTTTTGGTCGGGGACTATCAGCGAAGGAAAGGTTCATTCAATTCCGGAAAATATTAAACTACTACTGGCTCTGACTGATTGCGGTATCATCAATTCTATTTGTTCTAAAAACACATTCGAGGTTGGAGCTGAAAAACTGCAGGAACTTGAAGTATTCGATTATTTTGTTTTTCCTTCAATAGACTGGACTTCAAAGGGCCAGCGAGTCAGTAATATGATAGAAGTTATGTCTTTGAGAGTGGAGAACGTGCTCTTCATTGACGATGAAATCATCAATCAGGAAGAAATAAAATACTATTCACCGGAAATTATGGTGGCAAGTCCTGATATAATTCCCCAATTATCTAAGTATGTTGATACGTTGGAGAAAAAAGATTTGAATCATACCAGGCTCGAACACTATAAACTGCTGGAGAAAAAAGGACTTGAACAGAAAATGTTTGATAATAATAAGGATTTTCTGTTTGCCAGTAACATAAAGGTAGACATTATCTCTGATTGTTACCCTGAATTAGAACGTATACATGAATTGTTATTGCGATCCAATCAATTGAATTATACAAAGAAAAGAATTTCGAAAGTAGAATTGAAAGAACTGTTTGACAATAAAGAAGCTTCATGCGCTTATATTACCGTAAATGATAAATTTGGCCATTATGGGATCGTTGGTTTCTATGCTGTATTGAATAAGCGGTTGGAACATTTACTTTTTTCCTGTAGGGCAATTGGCCTGGGGGTTGAACAATATGTGTACTCAAAATTACATTTCCCCTTGCTGGAAGTAGCAGGTGAAGTGGCATCGGGTGTAACCGAAACGGAGGCACCATTATGGATTAATCAGGATTTATCACCTGAAAATCAACAAGCAATACCGGAAACTATCGAAGGCACGACGCAGGATGCTAAATTTCTGATTAAAGGAGCCTGTGATTTCTCTCAAATGATTGCCTATATTAAAAACAATCATCTGTTTAAAACGGATTTTAACTATGTAAGCCAGGAAAAAGGAGGTGTCATTGAAAGTCACAATCACTCCGTATTTCTTGCGGAAGTGAATGACATGACGGAATCAGAAAAGAAAGAAATTCTAACCGATTGTATTTTTATAGATGAAGAAATGTTTAAAGGAAGTATCTATACAAACAGATACGATATCGTCTTTTTAAGTACATTTTCCGAATCGTATGCCGGGATATATAAAAAGAAAAATTCGGATATCCGGGTAACTGTAGGGTCATATTTATATCCAATAACTGATAAAAATAATTGGGAAGGTCTTATAAAAGGATCTATTTATACAGGAAGGAACAGGTTTACCGAAGAGTATTTAACCCGGTTTGCCGAAAAGTATGAATTTATTGGAAAAACTACCCCTGCAGATTATCAGGAACGTATAAATAAGATAGTAACCAATTTAGATCCCAAAACAAAATTATGTTTGATTCTAGGAGTGGAATTCGCCTGTAAAAAGAATACGGACCCTTTCTACAAAGACCGTCATATTTCGCATAAACAGCTGAATAATGCAATTCGGGAAATGGTACGTGAAAACCCACGACTGTTAGTGTTTGACCTGAATGAAACCGTTAAACATCAGTTTGATTTTACCCATAACCTGAATGAATTCACTCCAAGGGTAAATTACGACCTGTCACAAAAAATGGTCGCTATTATCCATGAAACAGTACCCCTGAAAATTGAGAATTACTCCAGGATGTTTGCATTCTTTGATACGATGTTAAATGGTGTCAGGCATATCATTACGCAGTCCATTCCACAGGATAACTTCGTATATAGAAATTTGAAGAGTCTGTATTTCAGGTTAAGCCGATCGGGTAATTGACAACATATAATTGTTCTGTCATCAATCAATACCCGAACAACATTCTTCATTTTCATACGTAAAGACCCTTGTGTATTCATTCATAAAAAAAAGCGTCAACGGAAATATATCCAATTGACGCTTTCGATTTATCTGTTCTATTATTCTCCGCCTTCCATGTTCATTTCAGATGCACCATCTTTCTTTTTCATATCACCTGGTTTAGCTTTCATATTCCCAAAGTTATAACTCAGGGTCAGGCCAATCATGCGACCATGAAAATAAGAGGACGTATTTTGGGTAAAGCCACTCCCTGAAGTCGTCGAGTTGTTACGATCGGAATTCAAGAGGTCACGGACGTTTAGGCTGACGCTAAGCTTGCGGTCCATGAATGTCTGACGGATACCTAAATCGAGTGAATATTTGGCATCTTCCTTGCCCTGTGCAATGAGCTCTGCCGATTCATACTCCCCGGTAATCTGTCCGGATAAAGTCTTGCTCAGCATAAAGTTGGCCAGTATATTTCCACTCCACGAGAAACTGCTTTGTCCTGGGATAGTGATTGGAGTTTGCACTTCAGTTATATTTGGATTTAAATAGGTAGCCGGATCCAGCTTGCTGTAATACATATTCAGGGTAGAAGTCAGGCTCAGAATCGTAAACAAACGGTTCTTTGAAATCAATTCCAACCCGGTATTCTGTGATTTAGCAATGTTTAGGAATGTGTTTTCCATAATACTGTTACTCACAATCTGTACGCTGTTTGGGTCAGTGTTAACAGTGCTACTGACATTGTTAACGTACTTTACGCCTTCGATCACATTATCTGTATTGTGATAATACAATGAAGCCGACAAAGTATTTGCATCCCAGTTCTTAATATAGTTCAACTCAAGTGAAGATGAATATTGAGGCAATAAATACGGATTTCCAAAAGAGATGTTGATTGGGTCGGAATAATTTCTGTACGGATTAATCTGACGTCCACGCGGACGGTTGACACGGTTGCTGTAGTTGAACTGCAGCTCGTCCTTGTTTGCCAGGGTGTACGACAAGTAAAAACTTGGGAAAACATGGAATATTGGTTCGGCTTTAAAATTCTGAGGCGAATTATTGATTCCGGTACTATCCATGGTGTTGTCAGTAAATTGCTTGGTGTAGTATTCGGCACGTAATCCTAACTGGAATGTCAGGTTTTTATAACGACTCCCGTAAGTTAAATAAGCCGAATTAATCTGTTCTTTGTAGTCAAAACTATCGAAATAAGCAGGCAAATTAACATGGCTAGTATTGTCTAAACCGGTTGACGTACTTAACCTGGTTTCAAATGTACTTTGTACTCCGGCTTCCAGCTTGCTGTTTTCGGTCAGTTTGTTGGTATAATCAATCTTCAGTTCCATTTCATTGTTCTTATCATCCGTAACCTGGTTGATATTGGATCTGACGATCGTGTCGGTCTGTACATATTCGCTGTTTCCTGTACGGTTGTGGTTGGAATACGACAAATTGGCCATCAGGTTGCTTCCTTTCTTATCGAAGTCATGGCGGTAATCCAGGTTCATATTCAGACTGGGACGGGTACCCTTGCCTGTATTCTCCTGCGTGAAAACGCTCCTGCTGTTCGTAACGACATTAGTGGTTGTATTTGTAATGGCACTGTTCTGGTCTCCACTACCTGCCATGCCGAATCCTGAGAGGCTCAGCGTGTTTTTGGCATTCAAATGATAATCAACCCCTGCACGAACAAAAAGTCCGCCAAAAGACATTGAATTGACATTATTCTGATTGAGCACCGAGGTGTTTTTATTCTGTGCAAGGCTATCGACAGGGGCAAAATTGGTACGATCGGTCTTACTACCCCCCTTAAAGGACATGGCACGGTAACCCAGGTTAGCATAGGCATCCACTTTGCTACTGCTGTAATTCAGGCTCGCACCTAAATTCTGACCCACTTTACCACCATCAGGATACATAATACCCGCCGAAATACTTCCAAAATAGCCGGCTTTACGCTTTTGTTTCATAACGATATTAATAATACCGGCTGAACCTTCGGGATTAAACTTGGCAGAAGGGTTGGTCATCACTTCAATGGATTCAATGCTCTCGGCAGGCATTTGTTGCAGTACCTGAGCACGGTTATCGACCGTAAGACCAGAAGCTTTCCCGTTAATCCATACTTCCACATTACCATCCTTTCGAAGAGAAACATTTCCCTGGTTATCTACGGTGACGGAAGGTATGTTTTTAAGAACATCGGAAGCAGACCCACCGGCAGCCGAGATATTCTGGTCGACACTAAACACCTTTTTGTCTATATCAAAATGCATTTGGGATCCTTGTCCCACTACTTCCACTTCTTTTAGATTCCTGGTGTCTGCATCCATCTTAATCGTACCGAGATTGACCGTCTGTTCGGTTACCTCCACAACCTGATTGATGGTTGTGAAACCCACATAACTGAACCGTACATTGTATTTACCCTTTTCAATGGTTGGGAAAATAAATGCTCCGTTTGTATCGGTTGATACAAATGTTACGGGTTTGGTGGAACCTTGTTTGAATAATGTTACATTCACAAAATCGAGAGGAGATTGATCAGCGGCATCAACAATTGAACCTTTAATACTTACCGCAGCGAAAAGGGGAAATGTAAGAGTAACTAAGAGAAAAAACGAAAAAATCTTTTTCATACGAATAAAACTAAACAATGAATAAAACTAAACTAATCAACTAATTTTTTATACTATTGAAAAATTAAAACCATCTTTATTCAGTTAAACCCGATGGGATCAAATGAATACAACTCCTTATCAACAAACAAATTGAGTTTGTAAGGATATCTGCCTATACGATAAAAGGATTGGAAATTACGGGCAAACAAAAAGCTTAGACTATCAAACGGGAATAGAGTTTAATCTATTGTTAAAACTAACCGTTAAATAATCTAAACTTGTTTATCCTTCCTGACCGTTGAAACCGGGATTAGAAATTAGGGAGGATATATTTTTCACGGGATGCGAATATCTTATCCACACGGTTTACTTCAAGGAAAGTAGTCCCAAATCCTTCGCCGAAGCTACCACTCAGGTAACATACATAATCATCATTTTGAAGCAAGCCCTTCTTAATAAGTTCATGAAGCCCTGCAATAAAATATTGTTGTGTATTGCCCTTATCGGATTGAAACATAGGAAAAACACCGTACGACAATGCCAGTTCACGTGTTGAACGTTCGTGGTAACAAATTGCCAATATCGGGTTTGTGCCTCTGTAAGCCGACAAGTGACGGGCAGTACGGCCACTGTATGTGTCAGTGATAATTGCTTTAGTACCAATTTTTGTACTGGCTTCAACGGCAGCATTTGCTAAGAATGAAGTAATATCATCGGTACTGATTTTAACAGGAATATCATTCTCAGAGAGTTTGGTCTTCTCTGCTTCTTCAGCCACCTTTGCCATGGTACGAACCGCTTCAATCGGATATTTACCATAAGCAGTTTCACCACTGAGCATCAAAGCATCGGTACGGTAATAAATTGCATTGGCAATATCGGTGATTTCAGCACGGGTAGGACGTGGATTCTTAATCATGGTGTGCAGCATTTGTGTTGCAACAATAACGGGTTTGCGTGCAACCACACATTTGCGGATCAACCGGCGTTGTATACCAGGTATTTTTTCCTGTGCCACTTCAATACCCAGGTCACCGCGGGCAATCATAACTCCGTAAGTATATTGAAGGATTTCGTCGATATTATCAACTCCTTCCTGATTTTCAATCTTGGAAATTATCTTGATAGGACTGTTATGGGCATCAAGTATATTTTGAATGTCCAATAAATCATGCTTGTTCCGTACAAAAGAATGAGCAATAAAATCAAGGTCGTTATCAATGGCAAAAAGAATATTGGTTCTGTCTTTTTCTGTCAGGGAAGGAAGATTGATTCTCACGCCCGGTACATTTACACTTTTGCGGCTTCCCAGCACACCATCATTCAGCACTTTGCAATATAAATATTCATCATCTTTCGATTCAACCTTCAAATCAATTTCACCATCATCGAACAGGATATCATCATCGACTTTCAAATCACGTACAAAGAACGGGTAATTCACCGCAATGCACTCACGTGTTGAGATAAGATCAGGATTACCAATCACTTTTACAATATCACCTGTAAAAAGATTAATTTCATCATCCTTGGCAATTGTGGTACGAACTTCCGGACCCTTTGTATCCATCAGGATAGCAATCTGATTACTGACAGCCCGGACATTGGTAATAATTTTAGTAAAACCTTCAGCTCCGAGGTGAGCCGAGTTCATGCGAACAACATTCATTCCTTCATCAAACATGGCTTGAAGAAATTCTACATCACAACGTTTATCACTAATAGTTGCTACAATTTTGGTTGATTTGGACATAAAAAATATATTTATTATTAATTCACTACAATTAAAAGAACCGCAGTTGGTATGGAAAGAAAACGTATTAAAAAAAGAAAAGTTTATCAGAACCGGATAATAGCTTCAACGGCCAACCGGTATGAATCTAATCCAAAACCGACAATGCAGCCTTTACATACTTCCGACAGGAAAGAATGGTGACGATAGTCTTCACGTTGAAAGACATTCGAAATATGGACTTCAACCACCGGAGTTGTAATGGAACGAATGGCATCGGCTATGGCAATGGAAGTGTGTGTATAAGCACCCCCGTTAAGAATAATACCATCGTAGGTAAATCCTGTCTCCTGTAGTTTGTCAATGATAACACCCTCTGTATTCGATTGGAAATAATCGAGGCTGACATCCGGAAATACTTTCTCTAATTCCTGAAAATAGGCATCAAAAGATTGATTCCCGTAAACCGTGGGCTCACGCTTCCCCAACAAGTTCAGGTTAGGTCCGTTGATAATCTGTATGCGCTTCATAACGGTATATTTTTTGTTTTTATTATATTACGTATCGTGATATAAAGGATATAGACTGAAGGCAAAAGACAAACCCCGTTTGCCAGTATCATTGGGAAATTCGGGATCAGGATTCCATATAAAAACCAAAAGAAAATACCCAGGGTCATCGTTACATACATCCCTAACGAAATACTTTCGGTATTACCGGTTTTTATTACTTTTAAAGCTTGAGGAAACTGGGCAACAGCTGTACAAAAACCAGCAATGTATCCAATAAGAACAATATCAAATGTCATAAATGCAATTTTCTGCAAAAGTAACAAAAAAATACGACCTGCACAAAAAGGTGTCGTTTGTGCGAATTAAATCTAACTGATTGGATTTTAAATTAAACGGTTTTCAAATGAATAGTTTCTCTAAACAAAAAAATAATGTACTTTTACAAGTCAATTTATAGATCCATGCACACTGTACCTACACTTTCTCAACGCTTTAGACCGGGCATACCAAAAAAGTATCTGCTTGCGGTAGCTGCAATATTCTGGACATTTGCCGGTGGCATGTTGTTGGTAAGGGGTTTTTCAATTCTAAAATTCAATTTCAGGGTAAGAGTGTTTGAAGAAGCGGGAAGCATTCTTACCGGAATAATATTCTATATTGCTCTGTTTTCAAAAATTTCGCTGAAACATATAAACCGCATACAGAACATTCAGCTCGAAAGGCCTTGTGTCTTTTCTTTCTTTAACGTGCGCAGCTACATCCTGATGACGATCATGATTACAGCCGGGATTACACTGAGACTATCAGGAATAGTTCCTGTCGATTATTTAGCCCTGTTTTATATTGCAATGGGAACCCCCTTACTGATATCTGCCTTCAGGTTTTATCTTTACGCTTACAAGGGACTTAGAAAACAAGGGATTTAACCATCTTCACCGGATAAATAAATTGTAAAAGAAGAAAAGCTGCCTACTATTAGAACCTGGCACCATACGATACATATTTCGATGAAGTTTAACATGCGTGTTGGATTATTTATACTTCATTCGGCACAAAACAACGTTCATAGGGGAATACAGTAAAATAAAATCAATTATTTTTGCCATTACAAATTTTCAAGCAATTATATCATGTCAAGATACATCGAAAAGAAAAAAGAAGATATCGGTTTGTCGCCTTACGCATTGGTTTTCAGGGGCCAAAAGAAAACAGACAAAATTGTATTGCGGGCAATGGATTTCAATCTGGAAGATGTAACTGAACTGGAAGTAAAATCAACGGATGATCTGGTTGCACTTAAAAAGTCAAAGAAATTATCATGGTTAAATATAGATGGACTTGATGATGTGGATCTGATGGAAAATCTGGCCAAGGTGTTTAAGATAGATCACAATATTCTGTCAGATGTTATGAATCCATCATCAAGGCCTAAAATGCAGGAGTTCGAGAATGGTATCTTTGTTACCATTAAGATGTTGCAATATGATGATAAAGAAGATAATCTGACTGTGGAAAACCTGTCAATCATTATTGCCGATAATACGCTTATTTCATTTCAGGAAAAATCAGGGTTGGTATTTGAGCCTATTCGTCAACGTATTCTGAAACACAAAAACAAAATACGGACATCAGGTTCCGATTACCTGGCATTTGCGTTGTTGGATGTAGTGGTGGACAATTACATTTATGTCATTGGAATTCTGGGTGAAAAGATTGAAAACCTTGAAGAAGACATGACCAACGAACCCCGGAAAGAATTACTGGATGATATCAATATCTTTAAGAGGGAACTGAATTTCCTGCGGAAGAATACTAAACCTGCCAAAGAAATGATTCTGAATCTTGTCAAAATGGAATCAGAATTTATACACGACGAAAACCATATACATTTCAGGGAACTTCAGGACAATATCAATGAAGCCTCCGAACTCACCGACAGTTATCGTGAAATCCTCTATGACCAGTTGAACATATATCATTCATCCATGAGTACCAAATTGAATGAGATAATGCGTGTACTGACCATTATTTCTGTTATTTTTATCCCCATCACATTTATCGTGGGAGTATACGGTACCAATTTCGAAAATGTTCCGGAATTGCATTGGCACCACGGGTATTTCATCATGTGGGCTGTAATGGTATTAACCACATTAGGAATGCTGTGGTTTTTTAAACGAAAGAAATGGTTCTGAATCAGGAATCAGGAATCAGGAATGTAAAAAGAGATATTAATTTAAAATCTGAACGATTTGTCGGATAAACTGTTATAAAAAACAAATAAGCTTTTATTCATGGGAGAAATAATCAAAAAAAATACCAAAAAAACCAGTGTTGAAAATCAAATACTTGTTATTTTTGGAGCAAATGGTGATTTGGCGAAACGGAAATTATTACCTGCCATTTTTCAACTATATCTTGATAATTTATTACCCGAACATTTTGCAGTAATCGGAGCAGGCAGTCAGGAAAAGAGTGAGGAGCAAAACAGGCTGGATGTAGCTAAATCAATGCTCGAGTTTGCTAAAGAAGGAGCAGAAGGAGACCCTGACAGATTACAAAGTTTCCTTGAACATCTTTTCTACAAAAAGGTAAATAATCAATCGGAAGAGGATTTTGGACATTTAAAAGAATACATTGACCATCTTTCTACGACAATGGATATTCCTAAAAAAATAATCTATTATTTCTCCATTCCTCCTTTCCTGTACGAAGTGGTGGCAGCTCATTTAATAAAACACGGCTTGAACACAGAGGCAGATGGATGGAAACGTATTATCGTTGAAAAGCCATTCGGGTACAGTTATGATTCTGCTGTTGAGCTGGATCAAAAACTAAGGAGTGGTTTCAATGAGGACCAGATATACCGTATCGACCATTATCTGGGAAAGGAGACTGTTCAAAACATTATGGTTACCCGCTTTTCAAATGGTTTTTTTGAACCTATATGGAACAGGAAGTATGTAGACAGGGTTGAAATAACAGCGTCAGAGAAGATTGGTGTTGGTAGTCGTGGAGGTTATTATGATACTTCCGGTACTATCCGTGACATGATACAAAACCATCTGTTGCAGGTATTGGCAATTGTTGCCATGGAACCACCATCTATCTTTGATTCGGAATCCATTCGTAATGAAAGTGTCAAAGTACTACAGTCTCTTCGTCCCATTAAACCCTCAGAAGTTGCTGAAAATGTTGTTCGTGGCCAATACATAGAAACCATGGTGGATGACGTTATACAAAAAGGGTATCGTCAGGAAAAAGATGTTGCACCCAACTCACGGACAGAGACTTTTGTTGCTATGAAAGTATTTGTGGATAACTGGAGGTGGGGGGATATTCCTTTTTATATCCGTACCGGCAAATGTCTGCCTGAACGGGTGACCGAAGTGGTTATACACCTTAAACCTGCACCTCATCAGTTGTTCAAGCAACGATGTATGGCCCAGTCAACTAATATGATTATCCTGCGCATAAGCCCCGATGCCGGTGTAGCTGTTGATTTTGGAATGAAGATACCAGGGGCCGGATATAAAGTACAGAATGTAAATATGGCATTCCATTATTCCGATCTGGCCGATCATAAAATATCTGAAGCTTATGAACGTTTATTGCTGGATTGCATGATCGGCGACTCGACGCTTTATGCACGTGCCGATGGTGTAAAGGCAAGCTGGAAATTTGTAGACCCCATTTTGAATGAATGGAAGCACAATCCGGATATCCCGCTTTATTTTTATGAAGCCAATACCTGGGGTCCGAAAGAGGCCAATGCGCTTTTCGGGAATAAAGAATTGAAATGGCGTGCACCTTTTAAGAAATTTAAGACTGAATAATACCATTAATTATTGCTTTTCAATAATCAACAATAACTTTTCCAACGTTTTAAACACACTTAACATGAATCCGAATCTTCATATTTACAATAGCCCCGAAGATACTGCCCGTGCAGTGGCTGAATTGATTCTGGCAAAAGCAAAAGGGAAAGTCAAACAATCGCTTCCCCTGAATATCGCGTTATCTGGTGGGAACACCCCAAAATTGCTGTTTAATTTATTGGCAAAAGAGTACACAGAATCCATTCCGTGGCATTTTATACGGCTCTTTTGGGTTGACGAACGTTGTGTACCTCCTACTCATAAGGAAAGCAATTATGGAATGACTTATGAGAACTTATTGAAAAACGTTCCTATCCATGACGCCAATATCTTTCCGATACAAGGAGAAATTGACCCTGAAAAAGAGGCAAAACGGTATCAGTCTATGCTAAAAACCCAATTACCTTCAAGCAATGGTATCCCTAAATTTGACATAATACTATTGGGTATGGGCGATGATGGGCATACGGCTTCTATATTCCCAAATAATTTGGGTTTGCTTCATTCCGACCAGTTAGTTGCCGTTTCCGTTCATCCTGTTTCCAATCAAAAGAGGATTACACTCACCGGTCAATTAATTGTACAGGCTGATGATGTTGTTTTTCTAATTACAGGCGCATCTAAAGCACCCGTACTAAAACAGATTATACATCATGAGCCTGATTTTGAAAACTATCCGGCTTCGTATATGCATGCTCATGCTGTCCCTGCCCATTTCTACCTCGACAAGGCTGCGGCTGAAAAACTTTAAACTGCTTTTCATTTCGGGATTTTCATTCCTGAAAATTATTCCTTAATTTTGAGGCTTTAATTCAAAGTCCTCTAAATAGTTTATTCCTAAAAATTAAATCTAATATCATCTTCATGAAAGCAATCAATTTTAGTTGTCTACCTGTATTTATGCTTTTGTTTTCCACCTCCTGTTTTGCTCAGAAAACAGATAAATCACTCCCTGAAAAATCATTCTTTACTAAAACGGATGCGTCGAACTGGGTATATGTGCTGAAAGATAAAACGATTGCTCCAACTGATGTTTTCAAAATGGAGGATGGCCTTTTACAGATAACAGGCATTTCAAGTGGGTATTTGCGCACAAAGAAAAGCTATTCAGATTTTGAACTAATAACCGAATGGCGTTGGACAAAAACACTAGGAAACAGTGGAGTACTGGTACATATACAACAGAAGGATACCGTATGGCCCCAATGTTACCAGGTACAACAAAAAGCCTCTGATGCAGGGGATATAATTTGCATGAATGGGTTATGGGCTAAAGAATGTACTGACTCGGTGAAGTTTACTGTAAAAAAGCTTCAACCATCAAACGAAAAGTCTTTGGGTGAATGGAATCTGATAAAGGTAATCAGTAAGGATAAGACATTGAAGGTGTTTGTGAATGGTGTTTTACAGAACAGTATTTCAGGACTTACTGCTTATAGTGGGTTTATTGGATTTCAGAATGAAGGAAAACCTCTCGAATTCAGGAATCTTTCAATAAAGAATTTAAAATAAGATAATAATGATAAAAGGAGCTATTTTTGATTTCAATGGAACTTTGTTTTGGGATACTGCTTTTCACGACCTTGCTTTCGATATTTTTCTTGAGAAACATAATATACAACTTACCGGTGAGGAGAAGCGCATTAAAATTCATGGACAGACAAATCCTGATATTATGCGTAGTATCTTTGGAGTACAGTTGACCGAAAAAGAAATCAATGATTATTCACAGGACAAGGAACTTATTTACCGCCAGCTCTGTATTAATGATCTGAAGTTTGCTCCGGGTGCTGAAGATTTGTTCGATTTCTTAAAAGCCAATAATATTCCGTTCACCATTGCTTCATCATCAGGCATTGAAAATATCAGCTTTTATTTTGCCAATATGGGGTTGGATCGCTGGTTTAGTTTAGACAAAGTGGTTTATAATAACGGGACATTTCGTGGAAAGCCCTATCCTGATGGCTTTCTGGCTGCTGCAAAGAAACTGCAAGTTCGCCCAGAAGAATGCGCTATTTTTGAAGATTCGGTAGCCGGTATTGAAGCTGCAGAAAATGCAGGAGCAGGCAAAATTTATATTGTCAATTCATATGGCGAGAATTACAGCCGCTTTTCATACGATATAATAACAGATTTCGGCAGTGTTGACAGGAAGTTGTTTGTTTAGAATTTCAGGGAGACAGTTGCTCTGAATGATCTTCCCGGCATAGGAAACCACTTTACTATCTCATAATTTGTATCCAGTAAATTAAGCACTTCCAGGTTTAAATGGATTAATCCTGTCTTGCATTGGAAGTTCCTGCTAACCGATAGGCTATGGTCATAATAAGCCGGCAATCGGTTTTCAATATAGTTTTGATTCACCGCATACCGGTGACCTGACCATAACAGAGAATAAGATATATTGATCAAGGGTGTAACTATCCCGGCTTTCCCTGAACCCGATACACGGGGTGTATACGGTAGCTGGTTGTTATAATTCCCGTCAGTAAGACTGGTCACATTCAACGCCCGTTGGTAGGTATAATTTGAACCCAGTAAAATGCCCACATTCTTCCATGGTTGCAGGGTTGTTTCGGCTGTCAGGTCCAGTCCATCAATCACCACTTTCCCATAATTCAAAATGGTCCACGAAAAGGTATCCTTATTGGGGTAAGCCACAATTTTATCCGTTACATCATTGTGGTACACATCGAGTGTCAGGCTCAGCAAGGGCAACCAGTTGTTTCTGGAGAAATTGTATGTCAGCCCGAGATTAACCTGGTTCGTTTTTTCGGGCTTTAAATCTTTGTTGCCCACATTTGCAT
>Ga0302173_10001051_pt1 | contig 14140 bp, 10 predicted proteins | sample I_Fen_N3_1_FD_198785 | JGI IMG/M metagenome (GOLD analysis project Ga0302173, IMG submission 198785) | Peat permafrost microbial communities from Stordalen Mire near Abisko, Sweden - I_Fen_N3_1 | ecosystem: Environmental > Terrestrial > Soil > Wetlands > Permafrost | place: Sweden: Abisko... | reverse complement strand
CTAAAAGATTCAAATACCACTCAGGGGGGTCTATTTTTCCTTCTTTGATATTTATTTTCGCTTTAATATATGATTTATAAAGCCTTAATTCATTAATTTTGATACTGCTATTACATGACTTTCTTTCTGATTCATTAAGTTGAATCCACTGTCTTCTTTTAGGGAAAAAATCTTGCAATATTTGAAATTCTTCATTATTTTCTGAGCTTAAAATTTTATTTGTACTTACGTGCAAACTTATATCTCTCATCATATGTTTTTCATGTCTTTTATTGGCAGCCTTTGCCCTGTACTTACATAAGATACGTATGATGTTCTCGGAAGAAAAAAAAGAAATATAATTCATTTTTTAAAAATTAAAAGCGTAGACTGTAGTAATATAATAGGTGATACATAAATTTGAGCCAAAGTAAAAAAATGTCAGGACCCATAGGACTCGTTGGATTTTTCGGTTTAACCCTAGTTAGTGGAATACTAACCCCCTGCAAAATATAATGCATTTCTGCACTGTCTAGCTACGCTTTCAACAAATATATGTATTTTTGAAATTATATATGAAAAAACTTTCAACAATAAAGGTCACAAAGTTTAATAGTTTAAAAGCTACTAAAGAATATTCAAACATAACAATGTTTGAAGAACTAAATCATATAAAAAATGGTACTTACAAAAGTATAGTTAAAGATTGTAGAGAAGCATTAAAACAAGGTGATAAAGAACTCTATACTAAGCTAAAAAGCGCCTTACCCGCAGTAACTTTTTGTGGAGAATTTAACGGCAGGAAAGCAAGTGAAATTATTGAATATAATAATTTAATGATTTTGGATATAGATGATCTTCCACAAGAGGATTTTTTCAATATAAAAAAAGTACTTTCAAATGATAAATACATACTTTCATTATGGGACTCACCATCTGGTAAAGGTCTTAAATGTCTAATAAGAATTAATAGTTCTATTGATAAACACAAGTTAATCTTTAATTCCTTAGAATTGTATTTTTTAGAAAATCATCAAATTATTCTTGATAAAAGTGGAAAAGACATTTCTAGATTATGTTTTTCATCTTGGGATGAAAATATATATTACAATCCTCGCTCTGAAATATATTCCGATATTATAGATTCTAAAATTGAAAAAAATAAAAAAAATAAAGCACTCAAACCAGTTACTTTAACGAAAAGTGCTCATGCAACAGAGGGACTTAATAAAAAAAGTGATCGATTGATAATGAAAAAAATAATAGACTATTTAATTAAAAAAAATCTATCAATTACAAGTAATTATAATTCGTGGGTAAATGTAGCATTAGGAATATCCTACTCCTTTAGCTATGATGTTGGTGAAAAATATTTTCTTAGTTTATGTAGACTAGATTTGCAAAAGCACAATGAAGAAAAATCAATTATATTATTACAAAATTGCTATAATAATAGAAAAATAAATTCAGACGAAATAATAACATTTGCAACTATAATTTTTCTAGCCAAAGAGAATGGATTTGAACTAAAACCAATTAAAAAATGATTGATAACATTACAATTGAAAGATTTAAAAATATTAAGAAAATTGAATTAAAATTAGAAAATATTAATATACTTGTTGGATCTAATAATGCTGGAAAAAGCTCAATTCTCCAAAGCATTCAGTTTGCAGTTTCTATCGCTCAAACAACCTCGTTAGAAGAATTTGGAAAAACTAAATGGATAAGCAATAAATTGTCTACATCTCTTACAACTAATCAAATAATTTACTCTCCTGTACGTGATGTTTATGCACTAGGCTATGGTGGTTCACTAAGTCAAGATAAAGGGAAAGGTATAAGTGTAAAATTTGAGGAATTTGGAAGTAATGATAGTGCAACTTTTGTATTAAGAAAAGGAAGAAATAAAAATTTATTAACCGAAATAGAAGGAAAATCTTTAGGAGAACCAATTAGGGATCTAGAAAGCCCCTATTCCATTTACGTTCCTGGACTGTCAGGAATACCTCCTTTTGAAGAATTAAAAAGTGAAGGATTAGTTAGAAGAATGGCAGCAAAAGGAGATGCCAATAATGTTTTTAGAAATGTATTATGGTTATTGTATCAAGATTCTGCAAAATGGGAAGCATTTACAATCGATTTTAAAGACATTTTTCCAAAATTAGATATTTTTATATCTTTTAATAAATTAAAAGATGAGTACCTAAATGTATTTATCAAATCTGATAAAAATAGAACATTCCCAATTGACTCATTTGGAACAGGTGTTTTGCAAATAATTCAAGTTCTTTCCTATATTCATCTTTACAATCCTAAAATTTTAATTCTTGATGAACCTGATAGCCATTTACATCCAAGTAATCAACGTATACTTGCAGAAAAACTAAACGAAATCACACTTCGTTTAAACTTCCAAATTATAATAAGTACACATTCTCGTCATTTACTTGATTCTTTTCGTGAATATGCAAAGATAAATTGGATATCAAATGGCGAAATTAAAGATGAGGCTTACGATTTTGTAAGTGTATTACTAGAAATTGGGGCATTAGATAGAGGTGATATTTTAAATGGAAATGTAAAATGTGTGGTTTTTACTGAAGATAGTAAAACAGAAATCTTAGAAACTCTTTTAGATGTAAATGGTTTCAATTTAAAAGAAACTCAGATTTGGTCATATGAAGGATGTTCAAAAATTGAAACTGCAATCATATTGGCAGCTTTTATTAAAGAAAAGGCTCCTCAAACAAAAATACTAATACACAGAGATAGTGATTATTTAGATCACGCATCCTGTCAAGAAATTGAACAAAAAGCAAATAAAGCTGGTATTGAAATTTTTTTTACAATAGGTACTGATATTGAATCTCACTATTTAAATCCTAATCATATTCATAAAATCTACAATAACTTAACATTGAGTCAAATTACAAATGCTATAAATATCTCAACAGAATTAGTAAAAGCAAAATCATTAGAAATTTTCATAAATACTAGAAATACCTTGGCGTTAGGTATCCAATATTCTGGTGGCGAAAAAATAAATCCAGGAAAAATATCCTCACAATGTATTACTGAATATGAAGAAAATACATCGAGATTTAGACATGGAAAAAGAGTATTAAAAAATTTAAAAAATGAACTTCAACAATTAGGAGGACAACGTAATATTATCTCCAAAAGCGATCATTTAAAACATATAAAGTTAGAAGAAATAAAAGAAAAAATATGGGCTTAAAGTTTTTAGCTAGTAAACTTTGCTGTTAAAACCTTTGTCGCTTTGAACCTTTGCAACTTTGTACCTTTTTTTCAAAACTCCCCATAATAAACCTGAAAACAAGGCAATTTCAATTCCTTTCGCCAGGTATCGACAACTTGGTTTCTGTCGTCGAGGACAAATTCTATAAAATATTTATCTTTAATAAATTCAGTATAGATTTCTGTTTTTATGATAGAATCCTTTCGTTGATCTTTGGCTTTTCGCATTAATAATGCGTCGAATGTTATGGTGTGTTTTTCGAGGAAACGTAAAGTTGGTTCTTGGTATATTTCGTCTCTTCCGGAAACCAAGAGTATTTTGTAACCTAATGTTTTGTAATTCTTTAAAAGATTCGCTACTGGAACATTTAACAAATCTCGATCGCATTTGCTGGCGTTAAAAGGTTTTCTTCCGTTCATTAAAGCCAATGTTCCGTCTAGATCGCAAATAATTGCTTTTGGCAAATCTGGATTTTGTTCGCAATAAATTGGTTCGTCTTTAAGGAACTTATTTTTGGGTTTGTTGTTTGTATTTTCGGTTGTCATAATTCTTCTTTTTTTGATGATACAAATGTTTATTGTTACTACGCAATTATTTTGCGCAGTCAAATAAAAAATGTATTTTTATTTAAACTAAAGAGTAAATCTCTCGCAAAGTCGCGAAGTCGCAAAGTTTTTGTTTTTAAAGCAAAAGATTAAAAAAAAATCTGCTAAATCTGCCAAATCTACGAGAAAGAAAACTTTGCGACTTTGCGTCTTTGCGAGCAAAAGAAAACATCACAAAATGTCACAAAACAAAAATGCCTTAATACGATATAAAACCATCGACAAATGTCTGCAGAATAAATACAGACAATGGACGCTCGACGATTTAATCGAATGTTGTTCTGAAGCTTTGTTTGAGTACGAAGGTCGTGCAAACCCAATAAGCAAACGAACGATTCAGATGGATATTCAGTTGATGCGGAGCGAAAAGCTGGGTTATAATGCTCCAATTGTCGTTTATGATAAAAAGTATTATAAATATGAAGACGAAGATTTTACAATAACCGATATTCCGCTAACAGAAACGGATATGAATGTTTTGACCGAAACGGTTTCGATGTTAAAACAGTTTAAAGATTTCTCTTTATTTAATGATGTATCGGATATTTTGCAACGTTTGGAGGATAAAATCTATTCGGAAAAGTCACATACGAAACCGGTTATATATTTGGATAAAAACGAAAAACTAAAAGGACTGCATTATTTAGATGAAATTTATCAGGCGATTATCAAAAAAATTGTTCTTGTAATTACCTATAAATCGTTTAAATCTAAAGACGAAAATAAGTTTCATTTTCATCCTTTTATTTTAAAGGAATTCAACAACAGATGGTTTTTGGTTGGCAAGAAAAAAGGGTCTGCTCCTATTAGTAATTTGGCACTTGATCGAATCATTGCCATCGATTATGATTTTAACCTTCCTTATATAGAAGAAGATTTTGATGCCAATTTGTTTTATAAGAATGTAATTGGCGTAACGGTTAATACAGGTTCACGCCCCACAAGAATCGAACTTTGGATTGATGCCATAAATGCGCCTTATGTATTAACGAAACCTTTGCATGAATCTCAGCGGTTGATTAAAGAAAATGCGGACAAGAGTATTATCATTCATTTGTTTATTACATCCAATTACGAGATGGAACGCATTTTATTGGGATTTGGTGACGGAATCGAAATTCTTCGACCAGAAAACCTCAGAAACCGCATGAAAAAGATTCTTATAAAGGCTTTATCTAGATATGAAACCGAACATAGTTCTGAATTAAAACCATAATTTTTTACAAAAAACAGAATTAAACCTCGAATAAATACCATAAAGCAATTTTTACAGCATTAAAATTGTTAAAATCTAAAAAAAGAATAGTATATTTCAGTTAAAATTAAACCATAAACCACTCTAAATCAGAGTTATTTTTTTACTAACCAAAAAATTATGAAAAAATAATATGCACGCATAGTATTTTTTGATTATATTTGAAATCGATATAGTTACCTATGAAAGAGAAAACAATAGATTATATTTTGAGAGCTACCTGGCAAGCCGTTTCAAGAATGTACAATGAAGAAGCTGCCAAATACGATGCCACTATGGCTACCGGTTTTGCTCTTTTGAGTATCGACAAGGAAGAAGGTACTCCATCGACCGCTCTTGGCCCAAGAATGGGTATGGAAGCCACGAGCTTAACCAGAACATTAAAATCGATGGAAGACAAAGGTTTAATTGTTCGCAAAAAAAACCCAAGTGACGGTCGCGGTGTTTTAATATACTTGACAGATTTTGGAAAAGAAAAAAGAGAATTATCTAAAAATACTGTTCTAAAATTTAATGAAACCGTTAGAAAACATGTCTCAGACGAAAAACTGAAACATTTTATCGAAGTTTCGGAAATTATAAATGAGTTAATTCAGGACAAAAACATATTTAATCAAACAGAGAATAAAGAGAATGAATAGTTTTTCGTAAACAGATTCCTTTTCTACAAAAAAACAAATATTAAGTACCTATGAAACGCACAATTAAAAAAGTTGCTGTAATTGGATCCGGAATTATGGGTTCAGGAATAGCTTGTCATTTTGCAAATATTGGTGTTGAAGTTTTACTTCTAGACATCGTACCGCGTGAATTGACCGAAGCTGAAGCTAAAAAAGGATTAACTCTTGAAAGTAAAGCCGTTCGTAACCGTGTGGTAAACGAGCATTTGGCGAATTCATTAAAATCGAAACCATCTCCTATTTACAGCCAAAAATTCGCAAGCAGAATTACAACTGGAAATACAACTGATGATATGGCAAAAATTGCCAATGTCGATTGGATTATTGAGGTTGTTGTGGAGCGTTTGGACATTAAGAAATTAGTTTTTGAACAAATCGAAAAATTCCGTAAACCGGGAACTTTGGTTACATCTAACACTTCTGGAATTCCTATTCATTTTATGAGCGAAGGAAGAAGCGAAGATTTTCAACAACACTTCTGCGGAACTCACTTTTTTAACCCTGCGCGTTACTTAAAATTATTTGAAATTATTCCTGGTCCAAAAACTTCAACTGAAGTATTGGATTTCTTAAACGAATACGGATCTAAATTTTTAGGAAAAACTTCGGTTGTTGCTAAAGATACTCCGGCATTTATTGGAAATAGAATTGGTATTTACGGAATCCAGAGTTTATTCCACTTGGTAAAAGAAATGGGATTAACAATTGAAGAAGTTGATAAATTGACTGGACCAGTAATTGGTCGTCCAAAATCGGCTACTTTCCGTACGGTTGACGTTGTTGGTTTAGATACTTTGGTACACGTTGCCAACGGTATTTACGAAAACTGCCCAACTGACGAACAACACGAATTGTTTAAACTTCCTGATTTCATCACAAAAATGATGGAGAATAATTGGTTAGGAAGCAAAACTGGTCAGGGTTTTTATAAAAAAGTAGATAAAGATATTCTTTCTTTAGACTTAGATACATTAGAATACCGCGCTGCCAAAAAAGCAAATTTTGCTACTCTTGAACTAACAAAAACTATCGATAAGCCTATCAATCGTTTTAAAGTTTTAGTAAAAGGAACAGACAAAGCGGGAGAATTTTACCGTAAGAGTTTCTCTGGAATGTTTGCTTATGTATCAAACAGAATTCCCGAAATCTCAGACGAATTATACAAAATTGACGATGCTATGAAAGCCGGTTTTGGATGGGAAAATGGTCCATTCGAAATTTGGGACGCTATTGGTGTTGCAAAAGGAATTGAAATCATGAAAGCAGATGGTTTAGAGCCTGCTGCATGGGTTAACGAAATGCTAGCTTCAGGAAGCGAAAGTTTCTACTCTGTAAAAGAAGGAGCAACTTATTTCTACAACATTCCAACAAAATCTCAAGTAAAAGTTCCTGGACAAGATTCATTCATTATTCTGAACAACATTCGCGAAAGCAAAAAAGTTTGGAGTAATAGTGGTGCAATTATTCAGGATTTAGGAGACGGAATTTTGAACTTAGAATTCCAATCTAAAATGAATACAATTGGTGGCGACGTTCTACAAGCTATCAATAAAGCAATCGACTTATCTGAAAAAGAATATCAAGGTCTAGTTATTGGTAATCAAGCAGCGAATTTCTCTGTTGGAGCTAATATCGGAATGATTTTCATGATGGCAGTTGAGCAGGAATACGACGAATTGAACATGGCGATCAAAATGTTTCAAGACACGATGATGCGCGTTCGTTACTCTGGAATTCCTGTTGTAGTAGCGCCTCACGGAATGACTTTTGGCGGTGGATGCGAAATGAGCTTACATGCTGATAAAGTTGTTGCTGCTGCAGAAACTTATATGGGATTAGTTGAATTTGGTGTTGGTGTACTTCCTGGTGGTGGTGGATCTAAAGAAATGGCTTTGAGAGCGTCTGACCTTTTCCGTAAAAACGATGTGGAATTAAACGTCCTTCAAGAGTATTTCTTGACAATCGCTATGGCAAAAGTATCAACTTCTGGTTACGAAGCTTTTGATACAGGACTACTTCAACATGGAAAAGATGTTATCGTAGTAAACAAAGACCGTCAGATTGCCGAAGCTAAAAAACATGCTTTATTATTAGCAGAAGCGGGTTATACACAACCAATCAGAAGAACTGATGTTAAAGTATTAGGAAAACAAGCTTTAGGTATGTTCTTAGTTGGAACAGATCAAATGGAAGCTGGAAAATACATTTCTGAGCACGACAAGAAAATCGCTAACAAACTAGCTTACGTTATGGCTGGTGGTGATTTGTCTGAAGCTACTTTAGTATCTGAACAATATTTATTAGATATCGAACGTGAAGCTTTCTTGAGTTTATGTACAGAACGTAAGACTTTAGAAAGAATCCAATATATGTTAACTAAAGGAAAACCACTTAGAAATTAGAAAATAGAACAAAGAGAATAGAATATAGATTTCAGACTTTCTAAAGTCTATTTTCTATACTCTATCTTCTATACTCTTAAAAAACGAAACAAATGAAAACAGCATATATAGTAAAAGCATATAGAACAGCAGTTGGAAAAGCTCCAAAAGGGGTTTTTAGATTTAAAAGACCTGATGAATTAGCAGCAGAAACTATTCAGTTTATGATGGCTGAACTGCCTGATTTTGACAAAAAACGTATCGATGACGTTATGGTAGGAAATGCCATGCCGGAAGCAGAACAAGGTTTAAACGTTGGGCGTTTGATCTCTTTGATGGGATTAAAAGTTGAGGATGTTCCTGGTGTAACGGTTAACCGTTATTGCGCATCTGGATTAGAAACTATCGGAATGGCAACTGCAAAAATCCAATCAGGAATGGCAGATTGTATCATTGCCGGTGGTGCAGAAAGCATGAGTTTTATTCCGATGGGAGGTTACAAACCAACTCCGGATTATAAACTTGCTGCAGCAGGTCACGAAGATTACTATTGGGGAATGGGTTTAACTGCTGAAGCGGTTGCTAATCAATATAAAATTTCAAGAGAAGATCAGGATGAGTTTGCTTATAACTCTCATATGAAAGCCTTGAAAGCACAAGCAGAAGGTAAATTCGACAAACAAATCGTTCCAATTACTGTTGAACAGACTTTTATCAATGAAAATGGTAAAAAAGAAACTAAATCATACGTTGTAAAACAAGACGAAGGCCCAAGAGCTGGAACTTCTGTTGCAGCTTTGGCGGGTTTAAGACCTGTTTTTGCTGCTGACGGAAGTGTAACTGCCGGTAACTCATCTCAAATGAGCGACGGTGCTGCTTTTGTTTTAATCATGAGTGAGGACATGGTTAAAGAATTAAATCTTGAGCCAATTGCAAGACTTGTAAACTTTGCTTCTTCTGGTGTTGAACCAAGAATAATGGGTATTGGTCCTGTAAAAGCAATTCCGAAAGCATTGAAACAAGCAGGACTAACATTGAACGATATCGAGCTAATTGAATTAAACGAGGCTTTTGCTTCACAAGCTTTAGCAGTTACTCGTGAGTTGAACATTAACCCAGATATCGTAAACGTAAACGGTGGAGCGATTGCTTTAGGACACCCTTTAGGATGTACAGGAGCTAAACTTTCTGTGCAATTATTCGATGAGATGAAACGCAGAGGTAACAAATACGGAATCGTTTCTATGTGTGTGGGAACTGGACAAGGTTCTGCTGGGATTTACGAAGTTCTTTAAGAAGAGAATAGAATAAAGAGAATAGAATAAAGAGAATAGAATAAAGAGAATAGATGTTTTTCTTTGAGGATAAAGAGATATACTTTTTGGAATGATAAAATGCTTCAAAAAAGAAATAAAAAATAGTATTAATCTTACTTTTTTTATTTTAATTTCTTAAATTGACTCAAAAAAACATGAGACATAATTATAAGAACTTGAAGATTTGGAAAATTGGAATTTCAATTGCTAATGAAATTTCAGATTTATTAATAGAATTTCCAAAACATGAACGATACGATTTGAGTTCTCAAATAAGCAGATGTTCGGTTTCGATGCCTAGTAATATTGCCGAAGGATCTTCAAAAACCGATAAATCTTTTAGTCACTTTATAGATATTTCTCTTGGTTCTTCATTTGAACTAGTTACACAATTATTGATAGCTAAACATAGAAAATATATAAACGAGATACAATTTAATCAATTAGAAATTAAAATAGAAGAATTCCAAAGGATGACAATGGGTTTTCAAAACGGACTAAAGTAAAAGTCTATTTTCTATACTCTACATTCTATTTTCTTTCAAAAAAAAAAACAAAAGCAATGGCAGATACAATCGAAAAAAACGTAACCCGTGGTGGTCAGTTTTTAGTTAAAGAAACAAAGTGCGAGGATATCTTTACCCCAGAAGATTTCTCTGAAGAGCAGTTAATGATGCGTGACTCTGTAAAAGAGTTCGTTGACAAAGAATTATGGGCGCATAAAGATCGTTTTGAGAAAAAAGATTACGCTTATACTGAATCTTCTATGCGTAAAGCTGGTGAATTGGGACTTCTTGGAGTTGCAGTTCCAGAAGAATACGGTGGATTAGGAATGGGATTTGTTTCGACAATGTTGGTTTGTGACTATATTTCTGGAGCAACTGGTTCATTCTCTACTGCATTTGGTGCACATACAGGAATTGGAACTATGCCAATTACTCTTTATGGTACCGAAGAACAAAAGAAAAAATACGTTCCAAAATTAGCTACTGGAGAATGGTTTGGAGCTTATTGCTTAACTGAACCAGGTGCAGGATCTGATGCTAACTCAGGAAAAACAAAAGCTGTTTTATCTGAAGATGGAACGCACTACTCTATTACAGGACAAAAAATGTGGATTTCGAATGCAGGTTTTTGTAGCGTTTTCATCGTTTTTGCTCGTATTGGAGACGATAAAAATATTACTGGTTTCATCGTAGAAAATGATCCGTCAAACGGAATTTCTATGAATGAAGAAGAACATAAATTAGGAATTCGTGCTTCTTCTACTCGTCAGGTTTTCTTCAACGATACAAAAGTTCCTGTTGAAAACATGTTATCTGAAAGAGGAAACGGTTTCAAAATTGCAATGAATGCTTTAAATGTTGGTCGTATTAAATTGGCTGCTGCATGTCTTGATGCTCAAAGAAGAGTAACTACTGGAGCAGTAAAATATGCTAACGAAAGAATTCAGTTTAACACCGCAATTTCTCAATTTGGAGCAATTCGTTCTAAATTGGCCGAAATGGCGACTAACGCTTATGCTGGCGAAAGTGCTTCGTACCGTGCTGCAAAAAATATCGAAGACAGAATCGCTGCTCGTGAAGCAGAAGGAACTACTCATCAGGAAGCTGAATTGAAAGGTGTTGAAGAATATGCTATCGAATGTTCTATCTTAAAAGTTGCTGTTTCTGAAGACATTCAAAATTGTTCTGACGAAGGTATTCAGATTTTTGGTGGAATGGGATTTTCTGAAGACACTCCAATGGAAAGTGCTTGGAGAGATGCTCGTATTGCACGTATCTACGAAGGAACAAACGAAATTAACAGAATGCTTTCTGTTGGTATGTTGATTAAAAAAGCAATGAAAGGTCACGTTGATTTACTTGGACCAGCGATGAAAGTTCAGGAAGAATTAATGGGAATTCCATCTTTTGATACTCCGGATTTCTCTGAATTATTTGCTGAAGAAAAAGGAATCATTGCAAACCTTAAGAAAGTTTTCTTGATGGTTGCAGGAAGTGCTGTTCAAAAATACGGACCAGATTTAGATTCTCACCAACAGTTATTAATGGCTGCTTCTGATATCTTAATCGAGATCTACATGGCAGAAAGTACAATCTTGAGAACTGAAAAATTAGCCAAAAATCAAGGTGAAGAAAAAGTTAAGGAGCAAATTGCAATGGCAAAATTATACTTGTACAAAGCAGTTGATATTGTAAACTCTAGAGGAAAAGAAGGAATTATTTCTTTTGCCGAAGGTGACGAACAACGTATGATGTTAATGGGATTAAAACGTTTTACAAAATACACAAACAATCCAAATGTTGTAGCCTTAAGAGAGGTTATTACATCTAAATTAGTTGCAGAAAACGAATACTGCTTCTAAGATAAAAATAGTTTTTAGCTTTTAATTTGTTTAAACCCGCACTAATCCGAAACAGTGCGGGTTTTTTTATTTTTTTATTTTTCTACCATATAAGTAATAAAAGTTCATTTAAAAAGAGTGTGTTTTTTTAGTGCGCATTCTTTTCCAGAGACGCACTGCTATGCGTCTATTCAGGAAAAACAAATAATATCCGGTTAAATCTAAAATGAACTTATATTACTTATATGGTTTAAAAAAAATCATTTCACAAATATTTATTAAAATTAGGTTTATGTTACAGTCTCAATAGCAAATTTTAAATCCTAATGTTTTATATTTAGCATTCTAAAAACGCTAAAAATCATAAAATGAAACAAATTAACTTAATTGCATTGCTTTTATTGTGCAGTTTTACGACTACTATTTTTGCCCAAAAAGGCAAAAAATTCGACATTATTGCTTATTACACTGGTGATGACAAACTAATTAATGAATATGAGGTCAACAAACTAGATCAAATTATTTTTAGTTTCTGTCATTTAAAAGATGGAAAACTAAGTGTTGACTCTCCAAAAGATTCTATTACTATTAAACATTTAGTTTCTTTAAAAGCTAAAAATCCGCAATTAAAAATTATTCTATCTCTTGGTGGCTGGGGTGGCTGCGAACCATGTTCTGCTGCATTTTCAACAGCCGAAGGAAGATTGACTTTTGCTAAATCTGTAAAAGAAGTTAGTAACTATTTTAAAGTTGATGGTTTAGATTTAGATTGGGAATATCCAGCAATTGAGGGACTGCCTGGACACTTATACCAAGCTGCTGACAAACCAAACTTTACTGAATTGATCAAAATTTTACGTTCTACGTTAGGTAAAAAATACGAGCTAAGTTTTGCTGCCGGAGGTTTCCAAAAATATCTGGATGAATCTATCGACTGGAAAGCAGTAACTCCACTAGTAAATCGTATCAATATTATGAGTTACGATTTGGTAAACGGTTACTCTAAAGTTACTGGACACCATACTCCTTTATATAGCACAAATCCAAAAGAAGAATCTACAGACAGAGCCGTGACTTATTTACTTAAACAAGGTGTTCCTGCTGCTAAATTAGTTATTGGAGGCGCATTTTATACCAGAACTTGGAAAAATGTTGCGAACATTAACAACGGATTATACCAAGCCGGAGAGCATATCGCTGGTGTTGACTTCAAAAATTTTGCTACTACTTACACTGAAGCAAATGGCTGGAAATATTTTTGGGACGATAAAGCAAAAGCCGCATATTGGTACAACGAAAAAGAAAAAACTTTTGCAACAGGAGACGATTTAACTTCTATTAAAGCAAAAACTGAATATGTTAAATCAAAAAAACTGGGAGGAATTATGTTTTGGGAACTTCCTCTAGACAGTTTTAGAGATGGAATGGTAAACGCCATTTACGAAGTAAGAAGCAAATAATTAGAGTCAGACAAATAACCTAAAAAGTAATTTTTTTAGGTTATTTTTTTTTGTAGTATTTTTGATATCACCATCAAAAACAAATTACTATGGCTTTTTATAATATAATCAATCGTTTAATTTTTTATAAAAATGCCAAACTCAAAGCAACGGTTTTAAAAACTGTTTTTATACTTTTCTTTTTCCTGGAAACTTCCTTCTCTTACGCTCAAAATGTTACTTCAAAAAAAGACCAGGATTCTACCAATAATAAAATAGAAAATTTACTAAAACTTGATCAAGAGAAAAGTAACGCACTCTTTAAAGAAAACAAAATTAGCAGAGAACGATCTATATTATTTGATGCTATTTCTAAAAATGTTCAAATTGCAGATCTTACTTTAAAAACAGGAATTGACTACAAAGGTTTTACGACCGAACTGAACAATGTTATTAAACTCAAAAAAACAGCAATCGACGGTATAATCAAGAATAAAAACGATTTTCAAACTCTTCGAAACATTACTGTTACGTCAATAATGCTAAAGGAGCTGCAAACAAGATTAGATATTCAGCTTGCTAAAATCAAAAAGAATAATCTGGAATTGAGCGAAATGCAAACCAAAATTGATTCTTTAATGATAAAGAAATCTCTTTTTACAGCACCTAAAGATTCCATACGAAAATCTTTGTATTATGAACGATATTCTCAAATGAATGCGGATGTCCTTTCCTTAAATAAAAGATTCAAAAATGCATTAGACAGTATTAGTAAACTTCAAATACTAGCAAATAATTTTAAGTATGATCTTCAAAATGATATTATCGAAACTGATAATATTAGAAAAGATGAGTTTACAAATTTATTCGATTCTG
>Ga0302173_10001050_pt1 | contig 14141 bp, 9 predicted proteins | sample I_Fen_N3_1_FD_198785 | JGI IMG/M metagenome (GOLD analysis project Ga0302173, IMG submission 198785) | Peat permafrost microbial communities from Stordalen Mire near Abisko, Sweden - I_Fen_N3_1 | ecosystem: Environmental > Terrestrial > Soil > Wetlands > Permafrost | place: Sweden: Abisko... | reverse complement strand
AAGAATAAGTAAAGGAGATATACCTCCTAAAATAACAGATACCTACAATGGAGATTTTAACGAGATTAAAAACAATTTGAACAATTGTATTGATGTAATGAGTGGGCTTCTAAAAGAGACAAGCAAGCTTATAAAAGCAACACAAGAAGGAAAACTTGAGACTAGAGGTAATGCTACTTTATTTAACGGAGGTTGGGCTGAACTGTTAATAGGTATTAATGATATGATTGATGCCTTTGTTAGACCAATTAATGTAACTTCAGATTATGTAGATAAGATAAGTAAAGGAAATATACCTTCAAAGATAACAGATATATATAATGGGGACTTTAATACAATAAAAAATAATTTAAATCTATGTATTGATAGCATAAATTTATTGGTTTCAGATTCAGGTGATTTAGTTAAAGCTGCCTTAGAAGGAAAACTTTCTGTTAGAGCAGATGCTAGTAAGCATAGTGGAGATTATAAAAAAATAATGGAGGGTGTAAACAACACTCTAGATGCTGTTATTGAGCCAGTTAAAGAAGCAGCAGTAGTATTGAATGAAATGTCAAATGGAAATCTTAAGTTGCATGTAAAAGGAGATTATAAAGGAGATCATGCAGATATTAAAAATGCATTAAATGACACTATAGATTCCTTAGCTTCTTATGTAAATGAAATTTCAGAAGTTTTAGAAGAGATGTCTAATTCGAACCTTGAGTTGTCAATAAATAATGAGTACAAAGGTGACTTTGCTCAAATTAAGGATGCATTAAATCTTATAATTCAATCTTATAACGAAGTATTTACAGAAATTAACAATGCAGCGGATCAAGTTTCCTCAGGTTCTAACCAGGTTTCAGATGGTAGCCAAGCTCTCTCACAAGGAACAACAGAACAAGCGAGTTCTATAGAGGAGTTAACTTCTTCTATTACAGAAGTTGCAGCTCAGACTAAACAAAATGCAGTTAATGCTAGTCAAGCAAATGAACTAGCACTTAATGCTAAAGACGGAGCAGTGCTTGGAAATTCTCATATGAAAGAGATGCTTAAATCTATGGAGGAAATCAATGAGTCTTCCTCGAATATTTCGAAAATAATTAAGGTTATTGATGATATTGCCTTCCAGACCAATATATTGGCTTTAAATGCTGCAGTTGAAGCAGCAAGAGCAGGACAACATGGTAAAGGGTTTGCTGTAGTAGCCGAAGAAGTAAGAAATCTTGCCGCAAGAAGTGCTAATGCAGCTAAAGAAACTACAGACTTAATTGAAGGATCTATTAAAAAAGTAGAGCTTGGAACTAAAATAGCTAATAATACTGCAGAATCTCTTGATCAAATAGTTGTAGGGGTATCGAAGGCAGCTACTTTAGTAGGTGAAATAGCAGCGGCTTCAAACGAACAAGCAACAGCTATATTCCAAATTAATAAGGGTATAGAGCAGGTTTCAGATGTTGTACAAACTAATTCAGCAACAGCAGAAGAAAGTGCAGCGGCTAGTGAAGAGTTATCAAGTCAAGCGGCAATGCTTAAGAATATGGTTGGGAAATTTAGATTAAAAAGAGGAAATTCTGTTTCCTATAATGATGCAAATGGTTCCAAAAACAAATTCTCGTCTAATGTAGAAGCAGCAGCAACTAAAAATAAACCAAGAATATCCTTAAGTAATACAGATTTCGGAAAATACTAAATAAAATTTATTATGACCCTGGTGCTTAGTTAAACGCCAGGGTCATAATAAAAGAATTAAGGGTGAAGAGATGATAAATTTAAAAGAAAGTGAGTTTAGAGAACTTACAGAATATATGAAAACAAACTATGGAATAAACCTTACGGAAAAAAAACTTCTTATTGAAGGCCGTCTTAGTAATATGGTTGTTGAAAAAGGGTTCGGTAATTTTACTGATTATCTTAAATTTGTTTTTAAAGACTCTTCTGGAAATGAAATAAGTACGTTAATTAATAAACTTACCACCAATCATACATTCTTCATGAGAGAAGCGGAACATTTTGACTATTTCAGGGATACTGTGCTTCCATACCTGGAATCTACCTCTAAAACAAAAGACTTAAGGATCTGGAGCGCTGGTTGTTCTAGTGGGGAGGAACCCTACACCTTAGCTATGATAATCGCAGATTATTTTGGAGCAGAGAGCCATCTATGGAATTCCAACATTTTAGCAACTGATATATCTCAAAAAGTATTAAATACGGCCGCAAAGGGAGTTTATTCTGAAGAAGCTGTGGATAGTTTAAGTAAGTATTGGAGATTAAAATATTTCAATAAAATTGAAAATGAAAATTATGAGATTTCTAATGAAATAAAAAAGGAAATAATATATAGAGATTTTAATTTAATGACTGAAACTTTTCCTTTTAAGAAAAAGTTTCACGTTATCTTCTGCAGAAATGTGATGATATATTTTGAACCGAAAATAAAGCTTCAATTAATTAATAAATTTTTTGATTTAACTGAATCAGGTGGATACCTTTTTATAGGTCATTCGGAGTCTATAAATAAAAATGAAACAAAGTATAACTATGTTATGCCGGCTGTTTATAGGAAAGGATAGGTGAAGGATATATGTCAAGAAAAGTAAGGGTGCTAGTTGTTGATGATTCTATACTCTTTAGGGAAACAATTGCCAGAGGATTGGCTGCAGATTTTGGCATAGAGGTAGTAGGTGTTGCAGCAGATCCTTTTGAAGCGAGAGATAAAATAATAGAGCTTGAGCCTGATGTTATGACTTTAGATGTGGAAATGCCAAAGATGAATGGTATCGAATTTTTAAAAAGATTGATACCTCAATATCCTATACCCGTGGTGGTGGTGAGCTCAGTAAGTGATAATGTTTTTGATGCTTTAAATGCAGGCGCGGTTGATTTTGTTACAAAAATAAATTCGGTAGCAGGTACTAATAAAGAAGTTTTTATAAATGAATTAATTATAAAAGTTAAAATAGCATCTATGGCTAAAGTTGGAAATCTTAAAAAAGATATCTCTAATACAAGACATACAGCTAAAATTAACGCTAGAAAAAGTAATACAATAATCGCCATTGGTGCATCTACAGGTGGAACGCAGGCTATTCTTGAGGTGGTTAAGGATTTTCCTGTAGATATGCCGGGTGTTATAATAACTCAGCATATGCCAGCTGTGTTTACAAAAATGTATGCTGATAGGTTAAACAATCTTTGCTTAATGAATGTAAAGGAAGCTGAAAATGGAGATACTGTACTTCCAGGAAGAATTCTGATTGCACCAGGTGATCTGCACATGGCATTAATTAAAAAAGGAAATAATTATTTTGTACAATGTCTTTCAGGTGATAAGGTAAATGGCCACTGTCCTTCAGTGGATGTTTTGTTTAACTCAGTTGCAGAAAAAGCTGGAAGCAACTCTATTGGAGTTATTTTAACAGGAATGGGTTACGACGGAGCAAAAGGTCTTATGAAAATGAAACAAAAGGGAGCATTTACCATTGGTCAAGATGAACAATCCAGTGTGGTTTATGGAATGCCAAAGGTAGCTTACGATATTGGAGCAGTTAATAAACAAACGTCATTAAAAAATATTGCTCAGTTAATATATTCAAGTTTAGACGACCAAAAATAATAATAAAAAAGGATGGGTCCCATGGGTATAAAGAGTTTTAAAACTTATCGCGCTACAGAGCAAAAACTAGATATGGATAGTATTAAAGAGCAAGCACTAAATTTTAATACTACTGAGCCTTATCTCAAAGCTATTGACTCTCTAAATATTTCCATTATTATATTAAATAGTTATAGGCAAATAGTCTATTCTAATAAAGCTTATTTAAAGTTATTAAATGTTGAAAATATATCAGATATTTTAGGCCAAAAGCTAGGGGAGACTTTAAATTGTATAAATGCTTTTAAAAGCAAGGAAGGATGTGGAACTTCTATTCCTTGTCGAAATTGCGGAGCATGCAATATTATTTTAAAGTCAATTAATGTAAATGAAGAAACAGAGGATGAAATTTCAATCACAAGGAAAATTGGCAGCTTTGATATGCCATTAAACTTATTTGAAAAAGTTATACCAATAGAAATAAATTATCAGGTTTTTTATATGGTTTCTTTTATTGATGCAACTGACTCTGTTATGAGAAGAACTATGGAAAAAATATTTTTTCATGACTTAATAAATACTGCTGGAGCATTAAAGGGGATAATTAACCTTTTAAAAACGGATGTTCCTTCAATTTATGAGAATGAAGTTGCCCAAGTAGAAGGGCTATTTGAAGAACTAATAGATGAAATACAATCTCAAAGGCAAATATTAGCCGCTCAGAATAATGAATTGTGTATAGATATGCAAAAGTTTAATTCTAAAGAAATATTAATAAAGTTAAAAAAGCTTTATCAGGGCTATAGCAATTCAATAAATAAGTCAATAAAAGTAGATGAAGGATCTATAAATGTGGACTTGAAAAATGATATTAGTATATTAAAAAGGGTAATAGGTAATATGCTTCGTAATGCATTAGAGGCTACAGAAGAAGATGGAACTGTTATTATGGGCTGTGATAAGGGGAAAAATGATTATGTGAAATATTGGGTAAAAAATTCAAATTTTATTAGTGAGGAGGTCCAAAATAATATATTTAAAAGGGGTTTTTCTACTAAAGGTAAAAATCGAGGTTTAGGAACTTATAGTATGAAGCTTTTGGGAGAAAAATATCTAAAAGGTCTTGTTGGATTTACATCAAGCAAATATGATGGCACCTGCTTTTATATCGAAATACAACTAGAAATTAATGAGGGAGTGATGTAGATGAAAGTATTAATAGCAGAAGATGATTTTGCTAGCAGATTATTTATGAAAAAATTTCTTTCTAAATACGGAGAATGTGATGTGGTTGTCGATGGCATAGAGGCCGTTGATGCTTATTTAAATTCAATAAATGAAGGTGACATTTATGATTTAATATGTCTTGATATTATGATGCCAAGACTTGATGGAATAAAGGCTCTAAAAGCTATCAGAGATATTGAAAAGCAAACGGTTATCGAAGAAGAAAAAAAGGTGAAAATAATTATGACAACAGCACTAAATAGTAAGGAAATAGTGTTGAACGCCTATGATTCAGGTTGTGAGGCTTATGCTTATAAGCCAATTGAAACAGATAAATTTATTATTGTTATGAAAAAACTAGGCTTAATAGCATCGGAGGAATAACATTGAATAATTTAAGATTAGTTGAGCTGGCTCCTGACCTTTTGTGTGTCACTAATTATAAGGGTGAGTTTGTTTTTACTAATCCTGCATTTGAAAAGATTTTAGGATATAGTCAAGAGGAAATGCTTAAAATCAATATTTTCTCAATTATTCACCCGGATGATATAGATATGTTCGGTAAATCTTTAATATCAGCAGAAAAAGATAACAAAGACACCTTAATTTTAGAAGATAGATATTTGTGTAAAAATGGGATTTATAAGTGGATTCATTGGAATCTTAAATTTAGATGGGAAGATCAACTTGTATATTCCTCAGGACATGATATAACTTCAAGAAAAAATATGGAGTTTAGACTTATAAAAGCTAAAGAGTTATCAGATCAAGTCAATAAAGCTAAAAATTTATTCCTCGCCAATATAAGCCATGAAATAAGAACGCCAATTAATGGAATAATCGGTATGCTTTATATTTTGGAAATGTCAGTTATTACAACTGAACAAACTGAATATATTAACATAGCAAAGGATTCAGCTAATACTTTAATTGGAATTATAGATGATATGTTAGATTTTTCAAAGCTTGAGGAGAATAAGGTGGAATTAAAAAATGAAAAGTTTAACTTAAATGAAATATTTAATAAATTATTTAAAGCCTTTGATACTGCTGTAAATCAAAAGGAATTAAAAATTACCTTTAATGCAGATTTTAACTTATTTGACGAGGTGATAGGAGATCCTTTTAAATTTTTCCAAGTATTAGACAATTGTATTTCTAATGCGATAAAGTTCACTAAAAAGGGAGAAATAAAGGTAATTATCAATAAAATTAAAGAGGATAAAGAGAAGATTTGGATTAATGTCTTTGTAATGGACACGGGTATTGGAATACCAAAGGATAAAATCACCAGCATTTTTGATAATTTTACTCAAGTTAATGATTCATATACAAAAGAGTACAAGGGTACTGGTCTTGGTCTTGCTATTACTAAAAAATTAGTTGATGTTATGGGGGGGGAAATCAATGTCGAAAGTGAAATTGGGGTAGGGAGCACCTTTAGTATCAGCATACCATTTGGAAAAACAAATGAACTTCACTAAATCTTTATGATAACATTTAACTTAGAGAGTAATCTGAATTTGGAGATTACAATACCAGTAACGAAGAAATAATAATGAAGGATTTTAAAAAAATGTAATCGTTTTAATAAAGAAGGGGGATTTTTATGTCAGAGGGTGGAATCAGCAGAGAACCGATGCTTGAAATGTACCTTTTCGAGGCTACTCAACTAATGGAGCAACTTGAGGAAATTAGCATTGAATGTGAAAAAAATAAAAAAATTGAAAAAGAAGCTATAAATGAAATTTTTAGAATAATGCATACCATAAAAAGTTCCTCAGCCATGATGATGTTTAACAACATATCTGTTTTAGCTCATTCGCTGGAGGACTTATTCTATTTTATTAGAGAGAATAAAGATGTAACTATTGATTTTGAAAACTTATTTGATTTGGTTCTTTGTGGAATTGACTTTATAAAAAGAGAAGTTTCAAAAATAGAAAATGATAGAGAAGCTGATGGGTCGAATGAAACCTTGCTGTTAAAAAGTTCTAACCTTCTTAAAGACATGAAAGAAGTCAATGGGGTTATTATTAAAAATGAGGTAGTTGAAAAAAAACAAGATAGTCAATATTATATAAGTTCTTATCAGAACACAGATAATGAGGTTAAACAAAAGTATCTTGCAAGAATTTTTTATGAAGATGGTTGCGAGATGGAGAATATAAGAGCCTTTACTGTAATTCATAATCTTAAAGATATTGTAAGTGAGATGTATCATTTACCTGAAGACATCATCGAAAGTGAGCATAGTGTTCAGGTTATTAGACAAGAGGGCTTTTTAATAGGTTTTTCAACAGATATAGAAAAGGAAAAAATTGAAGAACAATTAAATGAAATTATTTTTTTGAAATCTCTAGAATTAATTGAAATAGAGGAGTATCCTCCAGAACTTAATATAGTAGAAGTTAAAAAAGAAATTATTCTAGAAGAGCCATTAGAGGAGCTTAAAATCCATAAAGAGGAGGTTGAAGTTGAACCTATAGTTAAAAATGGAAAGCAGCAAAGCATTATAAGTGTAAATATCTCTAAATTAGATATGCTTTTGGACTTAGTGGGAGAAATTGTTATTACGGAGGCTATGGTTACAAAAAATCCGGATTTAGAGGGTCTGGAATTAGATAATTTTAACAAAGCTTCCAGGCAGCTAAGAAAACTTACTAATGAATTACAGGATATTGTAATGTCTATAAGGATGGTCCCTGTATCTATGACTTTTCACAAGATGAACAGAATTGTTAGAGATATGAGTAAAAAGTTAGATAAAGAAGTTGAACTTGAAATTATTGGGGAGGATACGGAGGTAGATAAAAACATTATTGATCATATTTCTGATCCTTTGATGCATCTTGTTAGAAATTCTTTAGATCATGGACTTGAAGAAAAAGAGGAGAGACTAGCTTCTGGTAAGCCTGAAATTGGGAAAATCACCTTAGAGGCAAAAAATGCTGGCGGTGATGTATTTATAATTGTTAGGGATGATGGTAAGGGCTTAGATAGAACAAAAATATATGAGAAAGCTAAACTTCAGGGGTTAATTACAAAATTCCAGGAAGAACTAACGGATAAAGAGATTTTTGCTAATATTTTATTACCTGGATTCTCTACAAATGAAAGTGTTACAGAGTACTCTGGTAGAGGGGTTGGAATGGATGTAGTTAAGAAAAATATAGATAGCATCGGTGGAAGTATTTCAATTGAAAGTGTTAAAGGAAAGGGTAGTAAGATATCTATTAAAATCCCTTTAACCTTGGCAATAATTGATGGATTAGAAGTTGCGGTTGGGAATTCTAAATACACAATACCGATTACAGCTATTCGCGAATCTTTTAAACCAAAGGAGAATGAAGTAATCGCCGATCCTGAAGGAAATGAAATGATAATGATACGAGGGGAAGCTTATCCAATATACAGACTTCATCGAATATTTAATATAAATACAAATGTAACTTCTTCAGATGAAGGAATAATGGTAATGGTAGAGGACAATGCAAAAGCTGCTTGTTTGTTTGTAGATGCCTTAATTGGTGAACAACAGGTGGTAGTAAAAGCGTTACCAACTTATATTAAAAAAGCTAAGGGTATAGCTGGTTGTACAATTCTTGGAGATGGTAATATAAGTCTTATTTTAGATGTGAGTGGGATTTTAGACAGGTGAAACTAGGGAGGCGGTATTAAGATGGCAGAGGTTTTAGATGAAACTATGGAAAATTTTGAGGATACTCAAAAAGGTAAATTTCTCACCTTTTCTGTTGGAAGAGAAGCATATGGTATCGAAATAAAGTTTGTAACAGAGATAATTGGTATACAAGATATAACTGAAGTACCTGAATTACCTAATTATGTAAAAGGAATAATAAATCTTAGGGGGAAAATCATCCCGGTTATTGATGTAAGACTTAGGTTTAAAAAACAGCCAAAGGAATATAATGATAGAACTTGTATTGTTGTAATCGAAATAAAAGATATATCCATTGGGCTTATAGTGGACAACGTAGCTGAGGTAATTAATATAGATGACAACAATATAGTTCCTCCTCCAGATATAAAAACAGGTTTTCATAACCGTTATGTACGTGGAATAGGAAAAGTAGGAAATGGGGTTAAGCTTTTGCTGGATTGTGACAAATTGCTGAATGAAGATGAGGTTGAAGCGATTAATAATAACGTTAAAGAATAGATAAAGAGAACAAAATTAACACTAGGAGGAAAAAATCATGAAATGGTTTTATAATATGAAACTCAGTAAAAAGTTAATGTTAGGATTTATTATAATTGCAATATTAGCAGGTTCTATAGGTGCGATTGGTATTTTTAGTCTTCAATCAGCTCAAAATACCTCTCAAAATATTATTAATAACTATGGGAATTCTCAGGGTGAATTGGGATATATAGCTGAAGCCTTTCAACAAAATATAGCAACAGTACAGGGGTTGATAATAGAAACGGACCCTAATAATTATAAAATTTATCAAGATTTAATATTAGCAAATGATGCAAAAATAGTAAAATATCTAGCAGAGTTTAAATTAACTGAACAAAGCCCGGCAGAACTTGCAAGCTATAATAAATTAGAAAAGTCGTTGTATGATTACAATATTTCAAGAAATCAAGTCTCAGCACTGGCTCTTGTAAATAAAAATGCAGAAGCCTTTGCACTTTTAAAGAGTACAGCTACGCCACTAAGTAATATAGCTTCAATAAATATTGATGACAATATACAACAAAATTTAACTATTGGCGGTCAACTAACTAAGGATGCACAAAATTCATCTAATAGAACAATATTAATGCTTATTATAATTGTAGTAATTTCGGTAATTGCATCAATATTACTAGGGTATTTTATATCTGTTGTAATAGGAAAGCCTATTAAAAAGTTACTTGAAGCAGCAGATAAAATTTCCGAAGGTAACCTAAATGTTGATGTGGATATAAATACTACGGATGAGGTTGGGAATTTAGCACAATCCTTTAGAAAAGTTATTGCAGCTATAAAATCATTGACCAATGATGCAAATATGCTGGCAGATGCAGCAGCAGTAGGTAAGCTAGATATAAGAGCGGACGCATCTAAACATGATGGGGATTATAGAAAAATTGTAGAAGGTGTAAACAAGACTCTTGATGCGGTAATAGAACCAGTAAAAGAAGCATCAGCAGTATTGAAGGAGATGTCAAATGGAAACCTAAGGGTAAGTATGAAAGGAGATTATAAAGGAGATCATGCAGATATTAAAAATGCATTAAACAGTACTATTGATGCTTTAGCTTCCTATGTTACTGAAATATCGGAAGTGCTTGGAGAGATGTCAAACTCTAATCTTGAGCTATCAATTAATAATGAATATAAAGGTGATTTTGCTAAGATTAAGGATGCATTAAATCTTATAATTCAATCTTATAATGAAGTGTTTACAGAAATTAATAATGCTGCAGATCAGGTTTCTTCAGGTTCTAACCAGGTTTCAGATGGTAGCCAGGCTCTCTCACAAGGAACTACAGAACAAGCGAGTTCCATAGAGGAGTTAACTTCTTCTATTGCAGAAGTCGCAGCTCAGACTAAACAAAATGCAGTTAATGCTAGTCAAGCAAATGAACTTTCACTTAACGCTAAAGAAGGTGCAATCCTGGGGAATTCTCATATGAAAGAGATGCTTAAATCCATGGAGGAAATTAACCAGTCCTCCTCTAATATTTCTAAAATAATTAAGGTTATTGATGATATTGCATTCCAAACTAATATACTAGCTTTAAATGCAGCAGTGGAAGCTGCAAGAGCAGGACAACATGGCAAAGGGTTTGCTGTGGTAGCAGAGGAAGTAAGAAATCTTGCAGCTAGAAGCGCTAATGCAGCTAAGGAAACTACAGATTTAATTGAAGGCTCAATTAAGAAAGTAGAATTTGGAACAAAAATTGCTAATAATACTGCAGAATCACTTGATCAAATAGTTGTAGGGGTGTCTAAAGCAGCAACCTTAGTAGGAGAGATAGCAGCTGCTTCAAACGAACAAGCAACAGCTATATTTCAAATAAATAAGGGCATAGAACAGGTTTCAGATGTTGTACAAACTAATTCAGCAACTGCGGAGCAGAGTGCTGCAGCTAGTGAAGAATTATCAAGCCAAGCATCAATGCTTAAGAGCATGGTAGGAAAATTTAGATTAAAAAGAGGAACTTCTGTAACCTTTAATGATGCAAATGTTGTAAAAAATAAATTTCCAACTAAGACTGAAAAGGTAGGAACTAAAAACAAACCCAAAATATCATTAAGTAATGAGGATTTTGGAAAATATTAATATAAGAATTAAAGGGGGGAATATTAATTGAAATGGTTTTATAATTTTAATATAAGTAAAAAATTATTATTAAGCTTCATGGTGATGGCAGTGGTTCTATGCATAGTAGGCGGTGTGGGTTTTTATTCTTTAAATGAAATGAGAAAGGCAGAAGTGGAAATTTCATTGGTTAGATTGCCGAGTATAGAGTCGTTAATAAAAATGAAAGAGGCACAAAATGCAGTAGATAGCGCAGAAAATGCACTTTTGAATGAAGAAGTAAAGGGTAACGAAAGAACACTTTTATATGATAAAATTTCAGCGCAAGTAATAAAGGCAAAGGAGGCTAAAGCTATATATGAACCTCTAGCACAAACCGTTGAAGAAGCTAAATTATGGAATACCTTTGGGTCAATATGGGACAAGTGGTTAAAGGATGACAGTGATTTTGTAAAGCTTTCTCAGACTTATGACAGTAGTAGATCAGATGTAATTCATTCTAAAATGGTTGAACAAGCTCTAGTTACAAATACTATATCTTTAGAGGCTACTTCAAAATTATTAGACAAGGTAATAGAGATTAACGATACTGTGGCAAAAGAAGCAAATAGTATTGCAAACAATACTTTTTCCTTTGGTAAACAATTTATTATTATTATAATTTTGCTTGGAGTTCTCATGGCTGTGGCACTAGGTGTTTTTATTAGTAAAATTATATCTAAGCCAATAAAATTATTGGTTAATTATGCTGATAGACTTGCCCTTGGAGATATTAGTATAGATATTATCGTGGACACTAAAGATGAAATTGGCATTTTGATGTTATCATTTAAAAAATTGATTGAAAATATTCAAGATAATGTTAGAGTCGCTGAAAATATATCAAAGGGAGATTTTTCTTTGAAAATCACAGAAAAATCTGATAAAGATGTATTGGCAAGAAGTATGATTCAAGTGGTAGAAGCAATTACCAACCTTGAAAAAGAATCAGAGATATTGACAAAAGCAGCTGTAGATGGGAAATTAGATACTAGGGGAAATACTGAAAAATTTATGGGGAGTTATAAAAATATTATTGCAGGTGTAAATAGCACTTTAGATGCAGTTATCGAGCCAGTTAAGGAAGCATCAATAGTGCTTAAGGAAATGTCAAATGGAAACTTAAAGGTAAATATGAAAGGAAATTATAAAGGAGATCATGCAGATATTAAAAATGCATTAAATGAGACTATAGATTCTTTATCCTCCTATGTAGCTGAAATTTCGGAAGTTTTACAAGAAATGTCTAACTCAAATCTTGAACTATCAATTAACAATGAATATAAGGGTGATTTTTCTCAGATTAAGGATGCATTAAATCTTATTATCCAATCCTATAATGAGGTATTCAGAGAAATAAATAATGCGGCAGATCAGGTATCTTCAGGCTCAAATCAGGTTTCAGATGGAAGTCAAGCCCTCTCCCAAGGAACCACTGAGCAAGCAAGTTCTATAGAGGAGTTAACTTCGTCTATTACAGAAGTTGCTGCTCAGACTAAACAAAATGCAGTTAATGCTAGTCAAGCGAATGAACTTGCGCTTAATGCTAAAGAAGGAGCAGTGCTCGGAAATTCCCACATGAAAGAGATGCTTAAGTCCATGGAGGAAATCAATGAGTCTTCCTCTAATATTTCGAAAATAATTAAGGTTATTGACGATATTGCATTTCAAACTAATATATTAGCTTTAAATGCTGCGGTTGAGGCTGCCAGAGCGGGCCAACATGGAAAAGGGTTTGCTGTAGTAGCTGAAGAAGTAAGAAACCTTGCAGCAAGAAGCGCAAATGCAGCAAAAGAAACTACAGATCTAATTGAAGGCTCTATTAAGAAAGTGGAGATTGGAACAAAAATTGCTAATAATACAGCAGAATCTCTTGATCAAATAGTTGCAGGGGTATCTAAGGCAGCTACTTTAGTGGGTGAAATAGCTGCAGCTTCAAATGAGCAAGCAACTGCTATATTTCAAATAAATAAAGGAATAGAGCAAGTTTCAGATGTGGTGCAAACAAACTCAGCTACTGCTGAGCAGAGTGCTGCGGCTAGTGAGGAATTGTCGAGCCAGGCATCAATGCTTAAGAATATGGTAGGAAAATTTAGGCTTAAAAGAGGTAGCTCATTACAACAAAGTGAAATACCTTTAGGTGCTAAGAACAATCAAAAACAAGCAAGAACTGGATTTTCAACATCTGTTGGAATACCACAAACCAAAAGTAAACCAAGAATATCTTTAAGTAATTCCGATTTTGGAAAATACTGAAAAATGAAGCGAAAGAATAAATAACAATATATAATTTTTTGTGGCTATGGTTTTAGGATAGCCACTTTTTTTATTGCATTATACATAAATAATAGTAATTAACAACACAAAATTATGATAACATATTATAATAACTGGGAGGTGATACTTATGATTGTAAAGTCAATAACAAATACTGACTTATTTAAAATAATAGATGAAGATACAAAAGAAATATTTTATGGATGCAATCAAGAATGGTATGCTACAGACTGGCAACGTCGCGCTGGTTGTGGTCCTTGCGTCGCAAGTAATATTATTTTTTATCTAAATAATGAAGGTCATATTTTAGAACCAGTGCAAAATGGTACTAGTAAAAAAAGTTGGTTATCCTTAATGGAGGAAGCCTGGGAAAATGTTACACCTACTCAAGATGGAATACCTGAAACTAAAATGTTTTATGAATTAGTATCTGTGTATACAAAATTAAAAGGATTAAAGGTAGATTATAAATTTTGTGATTTGCCTAAAGATAATTATCTTCGTCCTACATTCTCGGAAATATTGGAATTTTTAGAAGGGGGACTTACTAATGAAGTACCTATTGCATTTTTGAATTTATCTAATGGTGAAGAGGTAAATTTAGAACCTTGGCATTGGGTTACTATAGTCTCGCTTGAATATTTAGAGGATGGAAGGAATGCATTTATAAAAATTCTAGATGAAGGACTTGTTAAAAAAATCAATCTGAGGTTGTGGTATCATACTACGACGCTTGG
>Ga0302173_10001048_pt1 | contig 14149 bp, 12 predicted proteins | sample I_Fen_N3_1_FD_198785 | JGI IMG/M metagenome (GOLD analysis project Ga0302173, IMG submission 198785) | Peat permafrost microbial communities from Stordalen Mire near Abisko, Sweden - I_Fen_N3_1 | ecosystem: Environmental > Terrestrial > Soil > Wetlands > Permafrost | place: Sweden: Abisko... | reverse complement strand
AACCATCTACAAATGGCGTATGAACTCGCGCTGGAGAAATAGAATTACAACGAATATTTTCGCCAATATAATCTCGCGCTACAGACAAAGTCATTGCCATTACAGCACCTTTGGCAGTCGAATAAGCAAATCTGTCCTGAATACCAACCCATGCCGCAATAGACGCCATATTTAAAATAACGCCACCTTTTGAAAGTCGGAATTGTGGAATTGCAGCGTACAAACAATTGTAAACTCCTTTTACATTTACTTCCATAACACGATCAAAATCAGATTCAGAAGTCGTGTCAACTTTACCTACATTGGCAATTCCGGCATTATTAATTAGGATATGAATATTTCCTATCGCTTCAAAAGCAGCTACAACCTCTTTTTGGTTCGCCACATTACAAGCATGAGAAAATACAGTTCCTCCTAATTTTTTAATATCCTCAACTGCTTCCTGAGCACTTTCGAGAGTTAAATCAAGAATGTGTACTTCTGCACCTTGCTTAGCAAATAGTGTTGCAATTGCTCTGCCAATACCACTTCCGCCGCCAGTTACAACGGCCTTTTTATTTTGTAATGAAAACATTTTTATTCGTTTTTTAGTCTTTTATATAGTGTTGTAATTTTTATTAAAATAATAAATGTAAAAAACACAATTACAAAAGTAATTTTTAATTTTATATCTGAGATAAATTTTCATATGAATCTTCAAAAATGATCATACTTTAATATTTTATAACATTTTTTAGATCATTTGTAAAAAAACAAGACGCAGAATTAATAAACCGCAAAAAACAATTGTTAATAAATGTATCATGTATTGTGCAATTCAATCTTATTTCTATTTTTGTAATTGTATTTTTTACATTTATTATTTTTCAAGCTAAATCATCCAAATAAATTACACTAAAAATGACGATACTTAAAGGGATAACCTGGAATCATACAAGAGGTTTATTGCCAATGGTTGCAACAGCACAGCGTTTTACAGAACTAAATCCTGATATTGAAATTACTTGGGAGAAAAGAAGTCTACAAGAATTTGCCGATGCCTCTATCGAAGATCTTGCAAAAAGATTTGATCTTTTGGTAATCGATCATCCTTGGACGGGTTTTGGAGCAGACACTAATGCAATCCTTCCCCTCTCCGATCATCTTCCGTCAGAATATATAAAAGATCAGGAAATTAATACCGTTGGACGCTCTTACGGAAGTTATGTTTTTAGTAACAAACTTTGGGCATTGCCTATCGATGCCGCAACTCCTGTTGCAGCGGCGCGATTGGATATTTTAGAAAAACAAGGTTTAAAAGTACCTCAAACTTATGACGATTTATTGGCTCTGGCCAAAAAAGGTTTGGTTGCGTTTGCCGGAATTCCAGTCGATGTTTTAATGAGTTTCTATATGTACTGTTGCAGTTTAGGCGAAGCTCCGTTTCAAACACAAGACGAAGTTATTTCTGTGGAAACGGGAACAAAAGCGTTACAACTTTTTAGAGAATTGGCGCAATTAATTGATCCGGCTAATTTTAACCGAAATCCAATTCAGGTTTACGAAGCAATGGTAAATTCTGATGAAATTGCTTATTGCCCTTTTGCTTATGGTTATTCTAATTATTCGAGAACGGGTTACAGCAAAAACCTGCTTCATTTTTATGATTTAGTACGTTTGAACGATAAACCAATGATTACTTCTTTGGGAGGAACTGGTTTAGCGGTTTCCTCTTTCAGTAAACATATTCCAGAAGCAATTCGATATGCCGAATTTACTGGCTCATCGCAAGTTCAGCAAAATATTTTTGCAGACAATGGCGGACAACCGGGGTATTTGCAAGCCTGGAAAAGCGACCGAATTAACGCTTTAACGCACGATTATTTTAAGAATACTTTACCCGCGCTGGAACGTGCTTTTTTGCGCCCAAGATATTCCGGACATATGTATTTTCAAGATCATGCCGGCGATGTAGTGCGCGATTATTTGATGAATGGAGGCAACGAAAAATTGGTTCTTGAAGCTATGAATTCGCTTTATGCGAAATCTTTAAACCTGCAAACTACATGAAACCATTAGACGGATTAATTGTTTTAGAATTTTGCCAGTTTTTGGCAGGACCTTCAGCAGGATTAAAGCTTGCCGATTTGGGCGCACGCGTAATTAAAATTGAGCGTCCTGTAAAAGGCGAAGCCTGCAGACAATTGAGCATTAAGGATTTGTTTGTAGACGATAGCAGTTTACTTTTTCATACAATAAACAGAAATAAGGAATCTTTTGCTGCCGATCTTAAAAATCCTGACGATATCATTTTAATTAAAAAATTAATCGCTCAGGCCGATATTATGACACATAATTTTAGACCGGGTGTAATGGAAAAAATTGGTTTGGCTTTTAAAGAAGCTTTGGCAATTAATCCCAAAATAATATACGGAACCATTACGGGTTACGGTACAACTGGTCCGTGGGCAAAAAAACCAGGACAAGATTTATTGCTGCAATCCCTTTCGGGTTTAAGTTATTTAAGCGGAAGAAAAAGTCAGGAACCCGTTCCGTTTGGTTTGGCTGTCGCCGATTTAATGTGCGGAAATCATTTTGTACAGGGAATTTTGGCAGCTTTACTTAAAAGAGCCAAAACCGGAAAAGGTGTTTTAGTCGAAGTAAGTTTGTTAGAATCTGTACTCGATGTACAATTTGAAGCCATTACTTCATTCTTAAATGATGGCGGTCAATTGCCGGAAAGAGGCGATGTAAAAGGAACGGCTCATGCTTTTTTGAGTGCTCCTTATGGTGTTTACGAAACTCAGAACGGTTATCTTTCTTTGGCCATGGGCGATTTACTTTTTATAGGAAACACGCTTGGCATTGATTTAAATGATTATGCTGATAAACATCTTTGGTTTGAAAAAAGAAACGAAATCAGACAAATTTTAGCCAATAAACTTCTCACGCAAACAGCAGATTTCTGGATTGAATTGCTTCAAAAAAAAGGCATTTGGTGTGGAAAAGTTTTCAATTACGAAGAATTAGATAATCAGCCTTTTGTAAACGAATTACAGTTGAAGCAAACCGTTAAAAATTCTGACGGTAAAACCTTAGTTACGACCCGAAATCCTATTCAGCTTGACGGAAATTATTTGACCAGTTCAAAAGCAGCTCCAAAAGTTGGAGAAGATAATCTCCAGATACACGAACAATTTTTAAAACAATAGAAATGAAACCATTAGAAGATTATTTAATAGTAGACTTTAGTCAGTTTCTTTCAGGCCCATCAGCTAGTTTACGATTGGCAGATTTGGGCGCACGCGTTATAAAAATTGAAAAACCCGGAACAGGCGATATTTGCAGAACTTTATATACATCTGATTTAATCATGAACGGAGAATCATCTGTATTTCATACCATTAACAGAAATAAAGAATCGTTTGCTATTGATTTTAAAGATCCATTAGAATTAGAAAAATTAAAAAAACTATTGGCTAAAGCCGATGTTGTAATGCATAATTTCAGACCCGGAGTTATGGAGCGCGTGGGTTTAAGTTACGACGCTCTAAAAGCCATAAACCCAACGGTCGTTTATGCTTCAATTACTGGTTTTGGAAATCATCCTGATTTAAAAGATTTACCGGGACAAGACTTGCTTTTGCAATCTTTAACGGCTTTAACATGGTTAAGCGGAAATCAAGACGATGGACCTGTACCAATGGGTTTATCAATTGTAGATATGCTTGCCGGAGCACATTTGGCACAAGGAATTTTGGCCGCATTGTATCGAAAAGCAACACACAATATTGGTGCTTTTGTACAAGTCAGCATGTTAGAATCGGCATTTGATTTTCAGTTTGAAACCATTACCACTTATTTTAATGATGGTGGCGAATTGCCTGTTCGAACTAAAAACAACAATGCGCACGCTTATTTGGGTGCGCCATACGGAATATACAAAACAAAAAATGGCTATTTAGCGCTCGCAATGGGTTCGATTCCTGTCTTAGCTACCCTGTTAAAATGCGAAGCGCTTTTAGCCTATCCCGAAAATAAATTTACTTTAAGAGACGAAATCAAAAATATTCTTGCCACACATTTACAAACGCAGGAAACACAATTTTGGCTGGACATTTTAGAGCCTGCTGATATTTGGTGTGCCGGAGTTTTAAATTATCAGCAACTTTTTGCCGAAGAAGGTTTTAAGGTTTTAGATTTTACACAAAAAGTAACGATGCTTGACGGTTACTCTTATGAAACTACGCGTTGCCCAATAAAAATTGATGGCGAATATTTTGTTTCTACTAAAGGTTCTCCCAAATTGGGACAGGACAACGAGAAAATTATTAAAGAATTTATAGCTGTATAATGGATAAAATAAGAATCGCTGTTCGCAAATTCGATCCTTTCGAAAGTACGCTGCAAAAGCTATGGGATTTGTTTTGTCTTAAAAACAATATTCAAGTCGAGGTCGAAATGGTTCCCTTGGAATTGCATGAACTTTATGAAACTACAATTTTAAAAAAAGGGCTAAAACAAGGAAAATGGGATATTGCACACATCAATACCGATTGGATTTTTGATGCCGTACACGAAAAAGCAGTTGTTGATTTATATTCCTTCATAGCCGAAAATCCTCCAGAAAATTATCCACACGGTTGGCACAAGTCGCTTTTGCAATTACAACAATTGGATAACGGTACATACGGACTTCCATTTCACGATGGACCCGAATGTTTGATTTACAGAAAGGATTTATTCGAAAATAAAACTGAAAAAGAGAATTTTAAAAAGCAATTTGGTTATGAACTTTCTACTCCAAAAACCTGGACAGAATTTACAGAAATTGCAACCTTTTTTAATCGTCCCGAGCAAAATCTATACGGCAGCATTTTTGCAAATTATCCAGACGGGCATAATATGGTTTTTGATTTTTGCCTGCAATTATGGACGCGTGGCGGATCTTTAATTAACGATAAAAATCAAATTTCTATTCATAGTGATGCAGCGGTTCAGGCTTTAGATTTTTATCGTAAAATCGTAAATGACAAAAATGCCGTTCATCCAAAATCTAAGGATTTTGGTTCTGTAGAAGCAGGTTTGGCTTTCGCCGAAGGACAAGCTGCAATGGCAATCAACTGGTTTGGATTTGCTTCGATGGCTGAAGTTATTGAAGAATCGAAAGTAAAAGGTAAAATTGATATTGCTCCTCTCCCATCTGATCCAAATCATAAAACAGCTTCGTTGAATGTGTATTGGCTGTATACGATTGGTTCCGGAAGCAAACACAAAAGATTAGCATATGATTTTTTACGATTTGCAACTACATCTGAAAGTGACAAATTATTGACCATTGAAGGCGGAATTGGTTGCCGAAAATCGACTTGGAAAGATGATGAAATTAATACTCTAATTCCGTTTTACCATAAATTGGAAATGTTGCACGAAAATGCACTGACCTTACCACAAACACCTATTTGGCCAAAAGTTGCTGAATTTATCGATCATATGGTTTTAAAAGCTATAAATAGTGATATTCCCTCAGCACAATTATTAGAAGAAACACAAATTAATATTCAAAAAATAGAATAGACATGAATATTCCCTATAAACCAAAATTGCCCGAAACCAAACAACCTATTATCATTATCGGCGCAAGCGGAATTGTAAAAGATGCCCATTTGCCTGCTTACAAAATGGCTGGTTTTGAAGTTTTTGGTATTACGAACAGAACCATTTCAAAAGCGCACGATCTTGCCAAAGAGTTTAATATTACGCATGTTTTTGAAAATGTTGCCGAGGCAGTTAAAAACGCACCATCAAACGCGGTTTATGATATAACGGTTTTACCTGATCAATACATTGAAATTCTGGAACAATTGCCTAATGGAGCTGCGGTTTTGATTCAGAAACCAATGGGAAATGATTTGGCACAAGCCCGAGAAATTGTGGCGGTTTGCGAACGTAAAAATCTAGTAGCTGCGATTAATTTTCAGTTGCGTTTTGCCTCATTTGTAAGTGCCGCGCGCTACATAATTGATCAGGGTATTATTGGTGATTTGTATGATTTTGAGTTTAAAGTTACTGTAAATACACCTTGGGAATTGTTTCCGCTTATCAAGGAACATCCTAGATTGGAAATTCTTTTTCATAGTGTTCACTATATCGATTGCATCCGTTCGTTTCTAGGAAACCCAAAAAGCGTAATGGCAAAAACGGCCAAACATCCGCTTAAAAAATTATCTTCTTGTCGTTCTACAATTATTTTAGATTATGGCGAAGATAAACATGTAGTAATCAATACGAATCATGATCATCATTTTGGACCTAAACATGAAGAAAGCTACATTAAATGGGAAGGTACAAAAGGCGCAATTAAAGCCAAAATGGGCTTATTGATGAATTATCCACACGGTTTACCTGATGAATTTGAATATGCTTTGGCAAATGAAAACGGCGAGTACGAATGGAAAAAAATAGAACTTGAAGGTTCTTGGTTTCCAGAAGCTTTTATTGGTACAATGTCAAATTTAATGCGTTTTAAAGAAGGTTCTGATACGCAACTTTTAGCAAGTGTGCAAGACGTTCTCGACACGATGAAAGTCGTTGAAGCCTGTTATATCAGTAATACTAACGGAGGCGTTTCTCCTAACGAATTAATTTAAACCATATAAGAGATATAGGTTCATTTAATTGGTTTGTGCTGAAAAAGAAAAAAATCCTATAAGGTCTATAGGTACAGATAATATAAACACTCAAATATTTTAAATAAACTTATATCACTTATATGGTGAAGAAAAAAAATCATATAAGATTTAGGTACTGATACTGTAAACACTCAATATTTAAATGAACTTATATCATTTATATGGTGAAGAAAAAAAACAAAAAATATGTATTTCAAATCAACCTTTTTTGAAGATTACCAAATTGGCGATAAACGCGTCACTTTTGGCCGAACGATTACCGAAACTGACTTTGTGGTTCACGCAGGTCATACAGGAGATTTTTTCCCGCATCACATGGATGAGGAATGGTGTAAAACACAACCTTTTGGACAACGTATTGCGCACGGAACTATGGTTTTTAGTATTGGAATCGGCTTGACCGCATCCGAAATTAATCCCGAAGCTTTTTCGAAAGGCTACGATCGAATGCGATTTGTAAAACCTGTACACATTGGCGACACCATTCATTCTGAAATTACCATCTCAGAAAAAGGCGAGGCCAAAAAACCAGATATGGGAACTGTTACTGAACACGTTGAAATTATTAACCAAAGAGGTGAAGTAGTTTTGGTTTGTGATCATCTATTGTTGGTCAAAAAGAAATAATTCTTTTTGAGGTACAAAGCAACAAAGATTCAAAGGTACAGAGGTTTCCTAACTTTGAACCTAAAAACTTTGTCCCTTTGAACCTCTGCACCTTTGAACCTAATTAACTATCAACCTCAAAAAAACTATGCAAATAACCAACCAAATTAGCGATCAAAATGAAGTCGCTACAGAAAAAGTTCAGGGCAATAAATACCTTTTGCCTTTTATATTAATTACCAGCTTATTCTTCCTTTGGGGAATGGCGCATGGTTTAGACGGAATTTTGATTCCACATTTAAAAAAAGCATGTCAGCTTAACAACAGACAATCGACCTTAATTGATACGGCGATCTTTTTTGCTTATTTTATAATGGCAATTCCGGCGGGAATTATTATTAAAAAGATTGGATATAAAAATAGTATCATAACAGGTTTATTAGTTTTTGCCGCGGGTGCATTTTTGTTCGTACCGGCTGCTAATACCAGAACTTACGAGCTTTTTTTATTGGCTTTATTTATTATTGGTTGCGGATTAACGATACTGGAAACCAGTGCAAATCCTTATGCTGCCATTTTAGGACCTGCCGAATCTTCTTCGAAACGATTGAATTTAGCGGCTTCTTTTAATGGTTTGGCTGTAACACTTGCGCCTTTGTTAGGAGGTGTTTTTATACTTTCGGGAGTCAACCACACTCCAGAACAATTGGCTGCAATGACTGATGCTACACGAGCGGCATATTTACTGGAAGAAGCTTCATCTGTAAAATTGCCTTATATTATTTTAGGAACTGTTTTGGTTTTGGTAGCCATTTTATTTTATTTCATGCATTTGCCTTCTATGAAATCTCAACCTACTGAAACGGAAGTTAAACCCGGATTTTTCTCGGTTTTAAAATTTAAGCATTTAAGTTGGGCAGTTGTAGCACAATTTTTCTACGTTGGTGCTCAAGTATGTATTACAAGTTTCTTTATTAGAATTGCACAAAAAGGTGCGGGTCTTGACGAAAAAACAGCGGCTTATTATCTTACGGCTTATGGTTTCTTGTTTATGGTAGGACGTTTTAGCGGAACTTTCTTTTTGAAGTTTGTTAAAGATTATGTTTTGCTTTCAATCTATGCCGTTTGCAGTATTTTATTGTGTTTGGTAGCGATTTACGGAACGGGAATTTACGTAATTTATGCGCTTGGCGGAATCGGATTTTTTATGTCGATTATGTTTCCAACAATTTTTTCTTTAGGATTAGTAGGTTTAAAATCAAATACAGAAACAGGTTCTTCATGGTTGGTTATGTCCATTGTTGGTGGTGCAATTCTTCCATACGGAATGGGAACTTTAATCGATATGAAACACGATGATATTCAGGCAGGATATATTATTCCGTTGTTGTGTTTTGTTATTATTCTTTATTTTGGTGTTTTTGGACACAAAGTAAAGACTGTAAAATAATACTTTTACATTAAAAAATAAAAAAGGGTTGAATCAGATATTTTTGATTCAACCCTTTTTTGCTTTTAAATCTTTTTAGAATCTAAAATTATATTATATCTCTTTTAAAACCTCAATATTATTAATTTATGATTTTTCTCTCATTTAAATAGAATCTCTTAATACTTTTTTGCAATACTAAAACTACCCAGGTTCCTACAACAAACGGAAAGGTTAATGGTATAAAATTATACGCGTTCATAACAAAACTAACTACAAGAGACAAAGCCACGGCAACAAACGTCCAAACTCCATCGATCGCTTTATTGCCAGCAAAAACAATAGCGCACAATACTGCATTATAACTAAACAGACCAGACATAATACTATCTGTAGGTGCATGATATAAAGCCGCCAAAATACCTGCAATTAACGCTGCAACTAGTCCGTAAAGCGCACGAATGGGTGAACTTACAAATACTCCTATAAAAAAGGCTGCACCTGCAAAAGCACTTCCCTGAAAAATAACCTGACCGTAACCTCTAACGGCAAATGCAAAATCCTGCGACAAGACTGCATCGCTATTCAAGTATTCTGACGCAGAAACTCCAATATTATTTTTTAGTATGTAGATTAAAATCCAAGTGACTAGAATAAAAGGGAAAGTAAATACGGGTATTTTTTTTACACTAAACCAATGTTGAATGACTGCTGCCAATACTGAACCTATTATTACAGCTAGCCAAACAAATAGATTAGATTCAAAATAAAACAAAAGAGCAACTCCTACCAATGCCGGACTAAAACCATAAATACCTTGTGCCGTTTCGGTTTCATTAAAGCCTAAAAGCTTTGCAGTAATGGTACCAACAAAAACTGCCAGAAGTGCAGCAAGACCCATATGGAGTGATCCATAAAAAATTCCGACCAAAAACAACAAACCGGTGTAAGCGCTTTCCTGAAGCATAATTTGTCCTACACCTTTTAAAAGTGTGATACTAAATGACAATTGTTTTTCCAATTTTTACTCCTTGATTAGATTTCCAGTTGTTCCTTTGTTTGTTAGCTCATCACTATTATTTGCTTTTCCATCACCAGTTTCTTTTAATATAAAGCTCACTAAAATAGCTATAGCAATTCCGATAATCCAAAATGTTCCTGCTTGTTGAAAGTGTAGTACTTTATTTGTAGTGTCTGCCAGAGTTTTTCCAAATAAATGGCTGAAAATTGGACTTAAAATAGTGGTAACTCCAAAAGTTATAAAATTTATAGCTCCAGTGGCACTACCTTTTACATTATCGGGATTTGCTTCTTTGATAATCGAATACGGAATCATTGCTGCTCCCGATCCAACTCCTAATAAAAACATGCTAATTTTGGTTGGAAGTATTTCCGGAAAGTATAGCAATTGAACTAGACTTAATATCATAAATAATGCTCCAAACATTAAGACTGGTTTTCGTTTTCTGATTTTATCTGTAATATAACCTAATAATGGACAACCAAATACCCAACCAAAAGCTACCATTGCACTTGAAATTGTTGCTGTATGAAAATCTAAAGCACGATCTTTCTGAAAAAAATCAACCGCCCATGTCATTGCAAATATGGTAGTTGGCGCAAATAACAATCCCGAAATAATACCACATAACCACGATTGTGGATTACTAAAAACAATTTTATAAGGACTTAGCAGACTTTGCTTTTTGGGAGTTACTGCTTCCGTTTTTTCGGTTCTATTTGCAGGGGTAACAAAATACAGTCCAAAAGCAACTATTATAGTAAAAACTCCAATCCATAACCAAAAGATGGTATTGTCTATTCCTTTTTCGATCAATGGTCCCACAACAAATTGTCCAGCTGATCCGCCAAGCATTCCAAGACATTGCGTAAATCCTATTGCGGTCGCCAATGACTTTGCCGAAAATCCTTTACTGGCCAAATACACACAACCAGGAAACGCAAACGCACATCCAGCGCCTTGAAACAATCGCCCTGTGGTTCCCGCAACCTGACTTGAAATTAAAAACAACAAACAGCCAATTCCTAAAATAAGTGCTCCGGCAAAAAGTGAATATTTTGCACCAAATCTATCTAAAGCAATTCCGGCAATTAAACTACAGGTTGAATAGGTATAATAATAGGTGCCAATTATAGAAACTAATCCTACCTCACTTACTGAAAAACTATGCGAAAGTTCCGGAATCATTACTGCTGGCGCAGAACGTATTACATAATCTAAAAAATAAAACACTAAACCAAAACTCCAAGCAATGATATAATACTTGGTATACGACTTATTATCATTTGTATCCATCAAATCCATTTTTTATTAAAGTACAAATTTATAAACCTTCTTTTAGATGTTTGTAATTAGACTTAATTGTTTCGAAAACTTCGTCCATTTTACCTCCAAGCATTAATTTGGTCATCGATTTTGCCATACCCGAAATTTGCGCCCAATCTACTTTTGGAGGCATTGCCAATGCATTCGGGTTAGTAAAAACATTCAGTAAAACTGGACCGTTAAATAAAAATGCTTTTTCAATGGCGTCGACAACTTCTTCGGGTTTATGAACATTTATACCTTGAAATCCCATTGCCTGAGCTATTAAACCAAAGTCCGGGTTTACCATATTGGTTTCATTATCGGGTAAACCGTTTACTTCCATTTCGAGCTTTACCATTCCTAAAGCGCGATTATTAAAAACAATTATTTTAATGGGTAAATTGTATTGATGAATGGTTGCCAAATCGCCTAAAAGCATTGATATTCCGCCATCACCACACATAGCAATAACTTGTCTTTCCGGATGTGATAAAGCTGCTCCAATGGCCATAGGCATTGCGTTTGCCATTGAGCCATGATTAAACGAACCTAACATTTTTCGTTCTCCGGTGCCTTTAATAAAACGCGCTCCCCAAACACAAGTCATTCCTGTGTCTACCGTAAAAATGGCATCTTTAGTGGCTAATTTATCGATAATATGTGCAAGGTATTCTGGCTGAATAGTATCTTCTCCTCCATTATCATCAATGTAAATGTTCATGTTCTCTTTTACACTGCTGTAGAACTTAAGTTGTGCTTGCAAAAAACTATCATCTTCTTTTACATTTAATAATGGTAATAAAGCCTCAATGGTATGCCCAACGTCTCCACATAAACCAAGATGAAGATTGGCTCTTCGTCCTAAACGTTCAGTACTTGTGTCTATTTGAATGATTTTATTGTTGGTGGGCATGAATTTATCGTACGGAAAATCTGTTCCTAATAACAATACTAAATGCGATTCGTGCATGCTGTGATAAGCTGATGGCTGACCAAGTAAACCTGTCATTCCAATTTCGTTAGGATTGTTGGGCTGAATACTCATTTTTCCTCGAAAAGAATATCCTACAGGAGCTTTTATGTACTGTGATAATTGTACGACCTGATCGTGTGCTTTATCAGATCCAATTCCGCAAAACAAAGTTATTTTAGTGCTCTCGTTTATAACATTTGCTAATTGTTGTAATTCAAAATCTGAAGGTCTGATTACGGGATTGCATTTAAAAAATTGGGTAGATATATTGCTTTCAACGGCTTTTAATTGAGAAACATCTCCCGGCAAACCAATAACTGCTACACCTTTTTTACCTAATGCGTGTTGTATTGCTGTTTGTATAATTCGTGGCGCCTGCTCTGCGGTCATAATCATTTGATTGTAACAACTGCAATCATCAAAAAGTCGAATGGTATTTGTTTCCTGAAAATAATCCATTCCCATTTCGTCTGTATTAATTGTCGAGGCTATGGCTAATAATGGTACATGAGAACGATGCGCATCATACAAACCGTTGATTAAATGTACGTGTCCAGGACCACAACTTCCGGCGCAAACTGCAAATCCGTCAAGTTCTGCCTCTGCTGCGGCTGCATACGCTCCTACTTCTTCATGACGTACATGAATCCATTTTATTTTGCCATTTCTGCGTATTGCATCATTAAAATGATTTAAACTATCTCCGGTAACTGCGTACACGCGTTTTACTCCGGCTTCTACTAACATATCAACTAATTGTTCTGCTACTATCTTACTCATGTAATCGTTTTTTAGAATTAATACTTTTAGTGGTATTTATGGGTTTTGAATTCTTTGTCGTATTTGATTTTAAAATTTGAGTAAAAAAGTTTCTAAAAGCTTCAAAGAAGTGCGCTTTTATTTAAAATAGAAAACTATAAAACTGATTTTTGCTCGAACCTATTTTCTATTTCCTGAGAATTGTTTTTGGACAATATATCCTGATCTGTAACTAACAATCCTTTGGTACCATCCTTTTCACAAGAAACGCCATAGATTATAGCCTTAAATTTTGGATCCGGATCATCAAAATGATACATCTGTTGCACTTGAAAATCATTTAAACTGATTTTCTCTTTGCTGTTTCTAACTTTTAAACAATCTTTCTTGAGAACAAAATTTTTGTTGTACCCTTGACAAATCAAACCTTCTAAAGCTTCTGTTAAGTTATTATATGGATTCATTTTGAGATTGTTTTAAGTTTAATGAAACATAGAAAAATTTATGTATTGAATTCTATTTTGCAGTATTCTAAGTTAATCAATTATTTTCATTCCCTTTTCTCTAGCGTCTTTTTTAACTTTTAAATAATTTAAAAATCAATCTAAATCATAAAAAAAAGCCTTCATAAATGAGGCTTTTCCTAAGTTGTTAAATTTTTAATTAATGACGATCGTCGTGAGAGTGCTTTTGATCTTTATTAGAATTTCCTTTTGAGTGCTTATTATCATTTTTTGAATACTCTTTATTCGGTTTTTGTCTATTATCCGATTTATTATTTTTCTCTGGTTTGTTTCCTCTATTTTTTTGAGGCTTTCCATGATATCCTTTTGGATAATTGGCTCTGTGTTTGTTATGATAAGTATAAGGAGCATCTCCTCTATAATCATTTAAGACTACTTTATACCCTCCATACAAATCATATTGTCTGTATCTTTCCGGAAGTCTGTTTTGACGAATCCATTTGCCGTTGTTATCATAAATGTACTGACTTTTAGCAACGTCGTAATAGGTATCGATATCTGGTAAGTAATAATATCTGCTATCATCATTTCCTTGTGGTCCCCAATTTGGAGGAGTTCCAATATTTACATTTATCGAAACCTGTGCGTGAGCAAAAACACTCATCAAGAGTATTAGTGCAATTCCTATTTTTTTCATTTTTAATGGTATTTAAGTATTAATGTTATTTTAATACTTAGCGAAAGTAGTGCCAATAATCTTGCTTATCCTACGCAATATACAGAACCACTACCATAATCGACGAATACGCATTTTAATCCGACATAAACTTATTTAATAAAAAAAGCGCCTCAAATATTTGAGGCGTTTTTCGTTTTTAACAATTTTAATTTACCATAGATTATTCCTAGTTTTAAAAT
>Ga0302173_10001047_pt1 | contig 14160 bp, 11 predicted proteins | sample I_Fen_N3_1_FD_198785 | JGI IMG/M metagenome (GOLD analysis project Ga0302173, IMG submission 198785) | Peat permafrost microbial communities from Stordalen Mire near Abisko, Sweden - I_Fen_N3_1 | ecosystem: Environmental > Terrestrial > Soil > Wetlands > Permafrost | place: Sweden: Abisko... | reverse complement strand
GTAGATTTAACTTATACTTTGACGGAAGAAAATGAATTGAAATTAGAATACAAAGCCACATCTACTAAAGATACTGTTATCAATTTGACACATCACAGTTATTTTAATCTCGATGGCCATAACGGCTCTGTTTTACATCAGGAAATGTTTATTGAATCGGATAAAATATTAGAAACAAATGCAGGAAATATTCCAACAGGAAAATTCACAGCGCTTTCTAATCACGATTTTGATTTTAGAAATCCAAAAAAATGTCCGGCATCAATTGATCATTCATTTATAATTGAACCTACAAACAATGTTGTGGCAAAATTATCTAGCTCAAAAAATAATTTGCAAATGAGCGTTTATACAGATCAGCCAAGTGTACATATATATGTAGGCGGAAATTGTTTTGATATTTTAAAAGGCAAAGAAAATGCTAATTATCATTCGTCAAGCGGAATTTGTTTTGAAACTCAAAATTTTCCGGACGCACCCAATCACGAGCATTTTCCGAATTCGGTTTTGAAAAAAGGAGAAACCTATCAGCAGAAAACAATTTATAAGTTTGAAAACATAAACTAATATTTCAGCTAAAACAATAACAAAAAACAGAAGCATTACTATTTCAATTACCAAATAATGAATGACATTTTAATACACAACACCACTGCTTTTTTTGAGAAATCTTTCGGGACAAAACCTCAAAAAACAGTTCTGTCTCCGGGAAGAATAAATATTATTGGAGAACATATTGACTACAACGACGGTTATGTTTTACCGGCTGCAATTGACAAAATAATTTGTTTTGCTTTTGAAAAAAGCAACTCTAAAACATCCAAAATAATTGCAATTGATTTAAATGAGGAGTTTGAAATTGACTTGACTAAGGAAATCTCATTAAATGATGTTGTCTGGACGAATTACATTCGTGGCGTAATAAAACAATTACAGGATAACGGATTTTCGTTTGAGGGTTTCAATTGTGTTTTTAGCAGTAATATTCCGGTTGGTTCAGGATTATCGTCTTCGGCAGCTTTAGAGTGCGGGATGATTTTTGGAATTGCAGCGCTTTTCGATTTAAAAATTAATAAAGTAGATCTTGCTTTATTAGGCCAAAAGGCAGAACATTGGGTGGGTATTAATTGCGGAATTATGGATCAGTTTTCGAGTGTTCATGGTCTTGAAAACAAGGTGATAAAATTAGATTGCAATACTCTGGATTTTGAATATCACAATGCCGATTTTAAAGACTATTCTCTGATTTTGTTTGATAGTAATGTAAAACATTCGCTTTTTACCTCTGAATATAATACGCGTAGAATTGAATGTGAACAAGGTTTAGCGATTATTAAAAGTCATTTTCCTGAAGTAAAAAGCTTTAGAGATTGTACTGAAGAACAACTTTTGAGTATTCGTGACAAAATGAACGAGACTGTTTTTAAAAGAGTGCATTTTGTTGTAAAAGAAATAAACCGCGTAATAAAAGCGTGTGAAGCTTTGGACAAAGGAAATATTGAGCTTTTAGGGCAATTGTTGTTTGAAACGCATTATGGTTTATCGCAGGAATATGAAGTAAGTTGTGCCGAATTGGACATGCTTGTAGATACTGCAAAGGCAGATGATTCTATAATTGGTTCACGCTTAATGGGCGGAGGTTTTGGTGGTTGCACCATAAATTTAATTAAAAAAGGGCAAGAAAATGAGGCTAAACGTAAGTTTTCAAATCTTTATTTAGATACATTTGGGATTGAATTAAAATTTTACGATGTAAAAATCTCAAACGGAACAACATTACTTTAATACCACCAAGAATAAAATGAAAAATTTTGACATTAACGAAGATCCTCACAGACGTTTTAATCCTTTAATTAATGAATGGGTTTTAGTATCACCTCATCGTGCTAAACGACCATGGCAGGGGCAAAATGAAACAATTGCAACTGAAGCTTTACCAGAATACGACGCCACTTGTTATTTATGTCCTGGAAATGTTCGTGCTAATGGTACAAACAATCCGGCTTATGAAAACAGTTTTGTATTCGAAAATGATTTTGCCGCCATGAAACAGGAAGAGATTATTTTTGAAGAAGATATTAAACATACTTTTTTTAAGGCAATACCAGAACAAGGAATCTCGAAAGTGGTTTGTTTTTCGCCAAGACACGATCTTACACTACCGGAAATGGAAATTGACGGAATTGAAAATATCATTAAAACCTGGCAAAAAGAATATACTGATTTAGGAAATATTAAATACATCAATCACGTTCAGATTTTTGAAAATAAAGGAAGCGTGATGGGATGTAGTAATCCCCATCCTCATGGGCAAATCTGGGCCCAGTCTTCGCTTCCTACACAAGTAGAGAAAACTCATAATAGCCTTAAATCTTATTTTGATAAAAATAACAGAACGCTTCTTGAAGATTATCTTAAAGCCGAATTAAAAACAGGAGAACGCGTTGTTGTCGAAAATGATCATTTTGTAGCTTTAGTTCCGTTTTGGGCAATATGGCCATACGAAACCATGATTATTAGCAAAAGAGCATTTAGTAAAATCACTGATTTTACTGAGGAAGAAACAAATGCTTTTGCCAAAATTTTAAAACAATTAACGACAAAGTACGATAATTTATTCAGCACTTCTTTCCCTTATTCATCAGGAATTCATCAAGCTCCTACAGATGGTTTAGAACATCCGGAATGGCATTTCCATATGCATTTTTATCCCCCATTATTAAGATCTGCAACGGTAAAGAAATTTATGGTAGGTTACGAAATGTTGGGAGAAGCGCAAAGGGATATTACTGCTGAAAAAAGTGCAGAAATTTTAAGACAACAATCTGACATTCACTACAAATTGAATAAAAAATAGAACCAAAATAAAAATTTAACACAATAAATGTTTTTATAAATGTAAAAAATACATTTACGCTTGGTGTATTTATAATTATTTATTTTACTTTTGGCTTTCATTCTTATTTTCATAAAAAAATAACAAAATAAAAACACATATCACACTTTAAACCAACATTCACAATAAAAACAACGTTTCGAAAAATTTCCACAAAGCGATGTTTTTTAAGAACCAGATAAAAACAAACAATCACCTATACTAATTTAAAATACCATAAACAATGAGCCAAAACCTCGCTTTCGCAGATTATGCGGTTTTTATAATTTATTTCATCGTAGTCTCGGCCTACGGTTATTCTGTTTACAGCAAACGTAAAAAAGACGAACATGATGCTAAAGCATACTTTCTAGCCGAAGGAAATTTAACCTGGTGGGCAATTGGAGCTTCTTTAATCGCTTCTAATATTTCGGCAGAGCAATTCATCGGAATGAGTGGTGAAGGTTTCTTTTTAGGAATCGCCGTTGCGGCTTACGAATGGCTTGCAGCCGTTGCACTTATTATCGTTGCGGTATGGTTTATTCCTGTATATCTTAAAAACAAGATCTACACAATGCCTCAATTCTTAAAAACACGTTATAACGAATCGACTGCTTTGATTATGGCTGTTTTCTGGTTGTTTTTGTATGTTTTTGTAAACTTAACTTCTATTTTATATTTAGGAGCAGTCGCTATTAACGGACTTGCCGGAGGAGAATATCTTCACGTAATTATGGTTGGATTGGCTGTATTTGCTTTGTTTATCTCTCTTGGAGGTATGAAAGTTGTGGCTTATACAGATGTTATTCAGGTTGCTGTTTTAATCATTGGAGGTTTAGTAACTTCTTATATTGCATTGACAACTGTTGGACAATACTTTGGTGTGGGCGAAAATGCTATTGCTGGTTTCAAAGTTTTAATGAGAGAAGCTCCGGAACATTTCAAAATGATTATCCCAAAACCAACTGCTACTTCATCTCAGCTTGATATCGATAAATACTTAACTTTCCCTGGTTTAATGTCTTACCTTGCTGGTATCTGGATCATCAACTTAAACTATTGGGGTTGTAACCAATACATTACACAAAGAGCTCTTGGTGCAGATTTGCAAACGGCTCGTACAGGAATTTTGTTTGCTGGTATGCTAAAATTATTAATGCCATTAATTGTAATGTTACCTGGAATCGCTGCTTTTGTTTTATACAAAAATGGACATTTACCACAATTAGTTGGAGGAAAAGATGGTGCATATTCTGCGGTATTAACTTTCTTACCAACCGGATTAAAAGGACTTTCTGTAGCGGCATTGACTGCTGCAATTGTAGCTTCATTAGCTGGAAAAGTAAACAGTATCTCGACTATTTATACTTTAGATATTCATAAAAAATACATCCAAAAAGAAGCTGGCGAAAAACAACAAGTAAACATTGGTAGAATTGCTGTTTTTGCTGCAATGCTTTTAGCAGTTTTATTTACATGGAATGATATTCTTGGAATTGGTGGTGTTGGTGGATTTACGTACATCCAAAAATACACAGGATTCATTAGCCCTGGAGTTTTTGCCATGTTCTTCCTTGGTATGTTCTGGAAAAGAACTACTGGAACTGCTGCAATCGTAGGTGTAATTCTTGGTTTTGTATTATCAGTTTTATTCAACGAATATGCTCCGGCTTTATTCGGAAACGAAACATTATTATATACGGCTTATCCTAACGGAAAAGGAGCTTTTGAAATCCCGTTCCATATTTGTATGGGATTATCTTTCTTCTTTACCATGTTAGCGATGATCGGAATCAGTTTTGCTGGTCCAAAAGTAAATCCAAAAGCGTTTGAAATAGACTCTGAAATGTTTAAAGTAAAACCACAAACTACAGTTTTAATCGTAATCACATTATTGATTATCGTAGCATTGTATGTTAAATTCTGGTAGTATAATTTTTTACTATATTATTTTTTGAAGACAAAAACAGGATGCCCAAATAGCATCCTGTTTTTATTTATATAGATTTCAATTATATTTAACTCCATAAAACCAACCAAAAAACAACTGTAAAAAAATGAAAAAACTAGTATTTGCATTATTTCTTATTTCTAGCGTTGCTTTTGCTCAGGACATGAATATCGTTCAAGGAAACTTCGATTTTCTAAAAGATCAAAAAGAAATAAACACTGAATTCGATTTTAGTAATTTTACTATGATGAAAGAAAAAAAATCAGAAGCTCAATATGTTGAAGAACACAAAGCCGATTTAGATCAAAAAGCAAAGGGAAACGGAAACCTTTGGCAAAAAAGATGGATTGCAGCAAAAGAGCAAATCTGGACTCCAAAATTTTTAGAAATAGGTAATATAGTTTTATCTAAAGCAGGTAAAGATGTAAACTTTCAGGAAGGATTAAATACTCCTTATACTTTAATAGTACAAACTGTTTGGATTTATCCGGGCTGGGACGCCGGAATCATGAAGCAGCCAGCAAAAGTTACTACCAATTTAAAATTTGTTGAAACAGCAAACAAATCAAATGTATTGCTAGAAATAACCAGCGAAGAAGCTCCTGGAGACCAATGGGGAAATAATTATAGTAATGAATCCAGAATTGGAGAAGGCTATGCTAAAACAGCAAAATCACTCTCGAAAATGATACTGAAAAAAGCATACAAATAAAACAAAAAAAAGCCCTGACTATTCAGGGCTTTGTTCTTTTTGCATGTTCAGCAAATACGCCATATTTGCTATAACGTGATCATGTTTCTTTACAAACGGGTTTTCCTCATTCCAAACGTAACCCGCCAAGACTGAACAAATTTTTTCTTTTACATCTGGATTTTCAGGCTGATGAAAAAACAATGTTTGCAAATTACCTGTATACCATTCTTTCACATAAGTGGTAAAAACAGCAATTCCGCTTTTCATATATGCAGTAAAATCAACTTCCCAATCTACAGCAATTCCTTGCGATTCTTTCAAGTATAATTTTGCAGCCAACATTCCCGATTCTGTTGCAAAAGCAACTCCAGATGAGAAAACCGGATCTAGAAACTCAGAACTATTTCCCGTTAAGGCAAAACCATCTCCGTACATTCTTTTTACGGCTCTCGAATAATTTTCTAGCTTTACAGGTTCAAACAAAAACTCTGTTCCTTTAAATCTTTTTATATAATAATCTGATTTCTGAATAGCGTTTCGTAACGCTTCAGCATTATCTTTATTTTCAGAAAGTGAATTGATAAAATCTGTTGGTCCAACAACACCCAAACTAGTATTTCCGTTCGAAAAAGGAATTACCCATAACCAAACTTCGGTTTCCAGAATATCAAATGAAATCTGAGTTCCTTCCTCACCTTCTTCTCTATTAATATCTTTTACATGGGTAAAAATAGACGAATGTGGATCTAATTGTGAAGGCGTATCAAGATCTAAAAGTCGCGGTAAAACTCTACCATATCCGCTGGAATCAATAATAAATTTAGCATGAATTTCTTTTAAATTTCCATCCTTATCTTTTACGATTGTTTTAGAATTTTTCCCTTCAAAAGAAACTTCCAAAACTTCACTTTCAAATTCAAGATCAATCCCTTTTCTAATCACTTCCTGCGCCATTGTATTGTCAAAATCAGCTCTTGGCACTTGCCAAGTCCAATCCCAACCCTCGCCAAATTTCTTGCTAAAATCAAAAACACATATTTCTTCGCCTCTGATAAAACGAGCACCCAATTTTTTTTCAAAATTCATTGCATCAAGACTCTCAAAAAGTTCTGCTTCAGAAAAATGATCCATAACACGCGGTATAAGGCTTTCGCCAACCACAAGTCTTGGGAATTTTGTTTTTTCGACCACTTTTACCTTAACATTGTTTTTATGAAGATAAGATGCTGACACACATCCAGAAGGTCCCGCGCCAATCACCAAAACATCAACAAACTCCTTTATCATATTAAAAATATTATCAATTATTAACCTACATTTGCCATCATCAAAATAACTACATTTATTTTGATAAATAAAATTAAATTAGCACAACCAAAAACAATTTAATGAATACAATTAATGAATATTTAAGTTTAGCCGAATTTGAATCAATTATCTTTGGAAACAACAAAGTTACCATTAGTGATTTGGTTTTAAACCGAGTAAATGAAAGCTTTGAGTTCTTGAAAGAATTTTCGGGAAATAAAGTTATATATGGTGTAAATACGGGTTTTGGCCCAATGGCTCAATATAGAATTAAAGAATCTGACCAAATTCAATTACAATATAACCTAATTAGAAGCCACTCATCAGGAACAGGAAAGCCCTTGAGTCCTGTTTGTGCAAAAGCAGCAATTTTAGCTCGTTTAAATACATTATCATTAGGCAATTCCGGAGTTCATCCTTCAGTAATTCACCTAATGGCAGAATTGATTAATAGAGACATTACACCTCTTATTTTTGAGCACGGTGGTGTTGGTGCAAGTGGCGATTTAGTACAATTATCTCACTTGGCTTTAGTGTTAATTGGCGAAGGCGAAGTTTTTTATAAAGGAGACAGAAGACCTACTCAAGAGGTTTTTGAAATCGAAGGATTAAAACCAATTCAGGTAGAAATTAGAGAAGGTTTAGCGTTAATTAACGGAACTTCTGTAATGACAGGAATTGGAGTTGTAAATGTTCATCATGCTAATAAATTATTAGATTGGTCTTTAAAATGTTCTTGTGCCATAAACGAATTAGTACAGGCATACGACGATCATTTTTCTGAAGAATTAAACCAAACCAAACGTCATAAAGGACAACAGGAAGTGGCGGCGAGAATGAGACAAAATCTTTCTGACAGTACTTTGATTCGCAAAAGAGAAGACCATTTATACTCTGGAGAAAATACAGAGGAAATCTTTAAAGAAAAAGTTCAGGAATATTATTCATTACGTTGCGTACCTCAAATTTTGGGGCCAGTTTTAGAAACCATCAATAATGTTGCTTCTATTCTTGAAGACGAATTTAACTCGGCAAACGATAACCCAATTATAGATGTAAAAAACAAACAAGTTTATCACGGAGGAAACTTCCACGGCGATTATATTTCGCTTGAAATGGATAAACTAAAAATTGTTATTACAAAATTAACGATGTTGGCAGAGCGTCAATTAAACTATTTATTGAACTCAAAAATCAACGAAATTCTTCCTCCATTTGTAAACTTGGGAACGTTAGGATTTAATTTTGGAATGCAGGGCGTTCAGTTTACTGCTACCTCAACAACTGCCGAAAGCCAAATGTTATCCAACCCAATGTACGTGCACAGTATACCAAACAACAACGACAATCAGGATATTGTAAGTATGGGTACAAATGCTGCCGTTATTACCTCAAAAGTTATCGAAAACTCTTTTGAAGTTTTGGCTATCGAAATAATTACAATTGTTCAGGCAATTGATTATTTAGAGCAAAAAGATCAAATTTCATCGGTAACTAAAAAATGGTATAATGATATCCGAAATATAATTCCTACTTTTAAAGAAGATCAAGTAATGTATCCTTTTGTTCAAAAAGTAAAAGATTACCTGATTAACAGTTAATAATTTATTTCAAAATATTAATATTGAACCTAAAATCATGAAAAAAACACTTATTTTTTTATTCGTTTGCTGCATTCAATTTGTTAATAGTCAAGAATTGGCTTTGGTTAAAAAAAACTCTAAAATTGGATATCTTTCTAAAGACGGGAACTTTAAAATCGAACCACAATACAAATCAGCAAAAAGCTTTTCTGATGGCTTGGCTGCAGTAGAAGATAACGGAAAATGGGGATTTATTGATGCAAAAGGAACCTGGGTAATTCCAGCAACTTTTAGTGATGCAAAAGATTTTAATAGCGGAATTGCTATTGTAAAAAAAGATAAAGACTGGGTTTATATTGATACTAAAGGCGAAATCCAAAAAGCTCCCGCATCTGACAAACTTTTTGATTTTACCGACGGTGTTGCCTTTTTTAGACAAAACAATAAAGTTGGATTAATCAACAATAAAATGGCTGTGGTTCTGGAACCAAAGTACGACCAGATTAAGCCTTTTGAAAATGGTTTTGCAAGAGTCGAAAACAATAAAAAATGGGGAATTATTAATACTGCCGGTAAAGAGTTGGTAGAACCTGTTTATGATGAAATAGGGAATTATTTTAAAAATACAACCTGGGCAAAAAAAGACAAAACTTTTGGAATTGTAAGCTCTGGAAATTTTATTCCTGTTGATGGTGCAGACAAAATATGGGATTTTGAAACTCAGGATTTAACATATGCCAGAAAGAACGGAAAAATTGGTTTTATTGACTTAAAAGGAAACTGGATCATTCTACCTATTTACGATAAAGCAAAAGCATTTTCTAAAAATTTAGCTCCGGTTTGTGTAGGATCAAAATGGGGATACATAAACCCAAAAGCCGAATTTGTTATTCCGCCAACTTATAATGATGCCGAAGTTTTTAGTTCAAACGGATTGGCTCCAATAAAAGAAAAAAACTGGGGATTTATTAATGAATCCGGAAAATTAATCACTCCAACACAATATGGCATTACCGCAAACGCAATTATTGCTATGTTTTTAAAACAAGACAAAGGATTTATTGACGGCGTTGCAAGAGTAAAAAACGAAGGGAAATGGGGTTTTCTTAAACCAGACGGAACTGTATTAGCCAATCAGTGGTTTGAAAATGCTGAATTATTTTCGCAAAATAACGAAAAACCGCAACCTGTCGAAATTGCTGCTGAAAAACCAAAACAGGAAGTAAAAGCAACTAAACCTGCCGCAAAAACTACTAAAAAACCAGTGGCTAAAAAAACGAAATAAATTCCATTTCAACTAAAAAAATAAAATCAACATAGATGAAATCGCTTATTAATAAAGTGTTTTTACAACAAACTCCAATAAAAAGCGATAACATATATGACCAATAAAAAATAAAATCAACATATATGAAATGTGTATTAGTAACAGGTGGTTCAAGAGGAATCGGAAGTGCTATTTGTAAAAAATTAGCTGTTGAAGCCAATTATCATATTTTGATTAATTATCACTCCAATAAAACTGCGGCCGAAGAAACACTTCAGGAAATACAAAAATTAGGCGCAACTGGAGAAATCTTAGGATTCGATGTTTCTAATTTTGAAGAAGTACAAAAAATACTAACGCAATGGCAGGATGCCAATCCTGAAGCTATTGTAGAAGCTATTGTTAACAATGCCGGAATTACAAAAGATGGTCTTTTTATGTGGATGACTCCCGAAGATTGGAATGGTGTTGTGAATACGAGTTTAAACGGATTTTTTAATGTGACGCAATTTTTTATTCAAAAAATGCTTCGCAACAAATATGGCCGAATTGTGAATATGGTTTCGGTATCTGGTGTAAAAGGAACAGCAGGGCAAACCAATTATTCGGCTGCAAAAGGTGCAATTGTTGCCGCTACAAAAGCTTTGGCTCAAGAAGTTGCAAAAAGAAACATTACTGTAAATGGCGTTGCTCCGGGTTTTATTAGAACTGATATGACAAGCCAATTGGACGAAAAAGAATTATTAAAACTAATTCCGGTAAATCGTTTTGGTGAAGCCGAAGAAGTAGCAGATTTGGTAAGCTTTTTGATTTCTAAAAAAGCAAGTTACATTACGGGAGAAATCATCAATATAAACGGAGGAATATATTCTTAAGAATACCATGTTTCTTCAATGTTTGCGAGTTCTTTTTTAAGTTATTTCTTTGACGGCAAAAATTGCTCGCAAAGACGCAAAGTCGCAAAGTTTTATTAAAAAGACTTAAAAAAGAAAAAAAAACTTTGCGACTTTGCGTCTTTGCGAGATTTAAAAAAGAACTTTGTAACTAGTTTCTATGTGTTAGAAAAAATTACGTCACAGACTAAAATTACTTTGAAATACCACCATGAATAAAAGAGTTGTAATTACTGGAATGGGAATTTATTCTTGTATCGGAACTTCTTTAGAGGAAGTAAAGGAATCTTTATACCAAGGAAAATCAGGTATTAAATTTGATTCTGAAAGAAAAGAATTTGGTTTCCAATCAGCTTTGACCGGAATGGTTCCTAAAGCCGATTTGAAAAATTTATTGACCCGAAGACAACGCATGAGTATTGGCGAAGAAACAGAATATGCTTATATGGCAACTATTCAGGCTTTGAAAGATGCTAATATAGACGATGCTTTTTTTGACAATCGTGAGGTTGGAATAATGTACGGAAATGATAGTGTATCAAAAGCTATTATTGACGCCACAGATATTGTACGCGAGAAAAAAGATACCGCTTTAATAGGCTCCGGAGCAATTTTCAAGTCAATGAATTCTACGGTAACAATGAATCTTTCTACAATTTTTAAACTTCGTGGAATCAATCTTACTATTAGTGCTGCTTGTGCCAGCGGTTCACATTCTATTGGACTGGCTTATTTTTTAATAAAAAGCGGTTTTCAAGATATCATAATTACCGGAGGAGCACAGGAAATTAACAAATATGCGATGAGCAGTTTTGATGGTTTAGGTGTTTTTTCGAATAGAGAAAACGAACCCGAAAAAGCCTCTCGCCCATTTGATGCAGATCGCGACGGATTAATTCCGAGTGGTGGTGGCGCAACCTTAATTCTCGAAAGTTACGATTCTGCCATTGCAAGAGGCGCCAATATTATTGCAGAAGTTGTAGGTTACGGATTTTCGTCGAACGGAGGACATATCTCAACTCCAAACGTTGAAGGCCCGTCTATAGCCATGCAACGAGCACTTGACGATGCACAATTAAAGTCTACAGATATTGATTACATAAATGCTCACGCAACCTCAACTCCAGTTGGAGACGGAAATGAAGCGAAAGCAATTTTTGAAGTTTTTGGAGAAAAAAATCCATATGTAAGTTCCACAAAATCAATGACAGGTCACGAATGTTGGATGGCCGGAGCAAGCGAAGTTATATATTCTATCTTAATGATGCAGAATGATTTTATTGCACCAAACATCAATTTAGACAATCCAGATGAAGATGCTTCTAAATTAAATTTGGTCAAAACTACTTTAAACAAAAAAATTGACATATTTTTGTCCAATTCCTTCGGATTCGGAGGAACCAACTCTGCGTTGGTGGTTAAAAAGTTTAAATTGAACAATGAATAAAGAAGAGATTATAGCAAGAATTAATGGTTTTTTGGTTGATGAATTTGAAGTAGACAATGACGACATTGAGCCGAATGCTAATTTGAAAGACACACTTGGGTTAGATAGTTTAGATTATGTAGATTTAGTAGTTTCAATTGAATCTAACTTTGGTGTAAAACTGGTTGAAGCTGATTTTGTTGGAATCGCTGATTTTCAAAGTTTTTACGACCTTATCGAAACCAAAATAAAAGCCAAAACTGTTTAATGAGTCAATGGGATGGCAAATCAAAAGGGACAGTTTTAGGCTATAAAATATTCGTTTTTTTAATACAAAAAGCGGGTGTTAAAGCTGCTTACGGCTTACTTTATTTTGTTGCTTCTTACTACTTTTTATTCTTAAAGAAAAGCAATCGCGCTATTTCTTATTATTTTAAAGAGCGACTTCAATATTCCAATATTAAAACTAAAAAAATGGTTTTCAAAAGTTACTATACTTTTGGACAAACCATTATTGATAAAATTTCCATTTCGGCAGGAATGCGAAATAAATTCACCTATGAATTTGATGGAATCGAAGTGCTAAAAAAACTGCTAGCCGAGAAAAAAGGCGGAGTTTTAATTAGTGCACACGTAGGTAATTTTGAAATTGCCGAACATTTTCTTGGAGATATTGATGTTGATTTTCAAATCAATTTAGTGACCACAGATTTAGAACATTCGGCAATCAAGAATTATCTCGAAAGCGTTACCCAAAAACCAACCGTAAAATTCATAATTATCAAAGACGATTTGTCTCATATTTTTGAGATAAATGCAGCTTTGGCAAACAACGAATTGGTTTGTTTTACCGGCGATCGCTATTTTGAAGGTACCAAATCTATTTCTGAAGAAATTCTGGGTAAAGAAGCATATTTTCCTGCAGGTCCATTTTTAATTGCTTCAAGATTAAAAGTTCCTGTTGTATTTGTTTATGTAATGAAAGAACCGAACCTTCATTATCATTTATATGCACGCGAAGCCACCGTAAAACATCGGGACGAAAAAGCTTTACTAAAAGAATATGTAAAAAGTGTAGAAACCATCGTGCAAAAATATCCCTTACAATGGTTTAATTATTTCGATTTTTGGAATGATCTAAGATAAAAAGTAAAGGATGTCGCAAAGACGCCAATTCGCCAAGTTTTTTCTCATTTTAAATTAAACCTTTGCGTCTTTGCGAGAACAAAAAAACTGCGAAAACCAGTTTAATCCGCTAAACCCGTGGGCGAAAAAACATTCCATTAAACAAGAAAATTCGTTTAAATAAATTTACTTATTTTTGTTTACCACCAAAGCAAATAACCAAAATGAAAAATGTTCTCGTTATTTATTATTCCCAATCTGGACAACTGGAATCTATTGCAAAAAATATTGCAAAACCATTTCTAAATTCAGAGGATATAAAAGTAACTTTTCACGAAATACAATTAGAGAAACCCTTTCCGTTTCCTTGGAATAAAACGTCTTTTTTTGATGCCTTTCCAGAATCTTTTTTACAAATTCCAACAAAGTTAAAACCAGTTTCAGAAGAAATTTTAAATACAAAATTTGATTTAATTCTTTTTCATTACCAAGTTTGGTTTTTGTCACCATCAATTCCAATTAACTCTTTTTTAAAAAGTCCGGAAGCCAAGACATTATTAAACAATACTCCCGTTATAACTATTAATGGTTCTCGTAATATGTGGGTTATGGCTCAGGAAAAAATTAAAGTTTTATTGCGCGATGCAAATGCAAAATTGGTTGGAAATGTTGCATTAGTAGATCGCGTTGGAAATTTAATTAGCGTAATTACAATTGTAAATTGGATGTTTTCTGGAGTAAAGAAAAAATATCTCGGCTTTTTTCCGCTTCCCGGAGTTTCTGATAAAGACATTCAGGAGTCAGATAAATTTGGAGAAATCATACTTTCAGAATTTAAACAAAATAAACTCGGCGAGTTACAGCCAAAATTAGCCGGCATAGGCGCCGTAAAAATCAGTCCGTATTTAGTTACAGTAGACAAAACCGCCAATAAAATTTTTAATAAATGGTCAAATATCATTCATAAGAATCAAAAAAACAGGAAAACGCTTCTTAAAATATTTTATGTTTATTTATTCCTTGCGATATGGCTAATCT
>Ga0302173_10001040_pt1 | contig 14194 bp, 11 predicted proteins | sample I_Fen_N3_1_FD_198785 | JGI IMG/M metagenome (GOLD analysis project Ga0302173, IMG submission 198785) | Peat permafrost microbial communities from Stordalen Mire near Abisko, Sweden - I_Fen_N3_1 | ecosystem: Environmental > Terrestrial > Soil > Wetlands > Permafrost | place: Sweden: Abisko... | reverse complement strand
CGAAGCCAATGAAGTATTGAGCGATCCCGAAAAACGTAAAAAATATGACCAGTACGGCAAGGATTGGCAGCATTCAGAACAGTTTGAAAAACAAAGTCAATATCAGCAGCGACCTTCAGAATCAGGTGGCAGGAGGTATACAAGTTCACAACAGGATGGAGACTTTTCGGATTTTTTCGAGTCTCTTTTCGGAGGTGCTTCACCAGGTCGTGGCAGCAGCAGGCAGGTAAAATTCAGAGGTGAGGATTATACAACAGAATTAAATCTGGACCTTACAGACGCTTATAGATCGCATAAACGCACACTGAATGTGAACGGTGAAAAAATAAGAATTAATATTCCGGCAGGTATTGAAAACGGACAGACGATCAAAATATCGGGTCATGGAGGCAAAGGAATAAGCGGGGGACCTGACGGAGATTTGTATATTACTTTTACAATTGCCAATCATCCGCGGTTTAAAAGACTAGGAAATGATTTATATACAACAATTGATCTTGATTTGTATAAAGCTGTACTCGGCGGAGACCTGACCATTGATACTTTAGACGGAAAAGTAAAGCTCAAGGTAAAACCCGAAACCCAGAATGGGAGCAAAGTAAAATTAAAGGATAAAGGATTTCCGGTTTATAAAAAGGAGGGTCAGAATGGGGATTTGTATATAACTTATAACATTAAAATTCCATCAAACCTCACAGAAGAACAACGTTTATTGTTTAAGCAATTATCTGAATCATAATATTATAATGAAAAAAATGGATTCAAAAAACCTGGTTGCAATTGACGAGTTTTGCACAAGTCATGAAATTGAGATTTCATTTATAAGCTCTCTTCGTGAAAGCGGATTGATTGAGATAACAACAATCAGTGAAGGAGACTTCATAGAGACAGAACAACTTAAGCAATTGGAAAAGTTTATGCATTTGTATTATGAGCTTGATATAAATCTTGAAGGAATCGAGACAATCAATTATTTATTGCAGCGGATGAATTCCTTGCATGATGAAATTAGAGGCCTCAGAAATAAACTTCTGCTATATGAAAATATGGAACTATAAGAAAAAAATATCAGAATTAACCTTTATATTGTCGTAATATATTAAGCTCATTAAGTCATCCTTTATAATTTCACAGTGAATCTATTGCTTTTCTCAGAACCTGAGCTGAGTAAGACAGAGAATTTAGTTCTGAAGGAGAAAGGGGACTCTCAATAATCCTGACAACCCCGCCATCAGAAACAACACATGGAACGCTCAGACAGACATCTTTAATTCCAAAATCAGATTCCACAAGTGTCGATACTGACAATATACTATTCTGACTACGGAGTATTGCCCCGGTAATCCTCACCAGTGCAAGTCCTACAGCAAACTGTGTCGACCCTTTATAGTTTATTATATGATATGCTGAGTCACGCACTTGCTGTTCTATAAGCTGGCGTTGATTTTTCCAGTCAGAACACTTGTTGCAAACCGGACAGTATTCATCGATATTTATACCTGCAATATTTGTCATTGACCATGCAGCGAACTCACTGTCCCCATGTTCTCCAAGAATATAGGCATGAACATTATGAACATCAACACCACAATGCTTACTCAGGAGATGTCTGAATCTGGAACTGTCCAGAACTGTTCCCGATCCGATAACCCGGCTTTTTTCCCATCCTGATCTTTTTAGGGCTACATAGGTAAGAACATCCACCGGATTACTTACAATCACCATTACTCCTTTACATCCGGTTTTAGCGACCTCCTCCGATATAGATCCGGTTATGGCAGCATTCTTCTTTATCAGCTCCAATCTGGTTTCTCCCGGTTTCTGTGCAGCACCGGCAGTAATTACCACCACCTGCGCATCTGCACAATCCGCTATTGTTCCTGAACGTATTCCGACTGTCGGGAAAAAGGTCTGACCATGAGCGAGATCAAGAACCTGACCTTTCATCAGATCTTCATTCTTGTCGGTCAGCACAATTTCATCAGCCAGTCCGCTCTGGGTTAAAGCATAACAATATGTAGCTCCCACTGCACCTGCACCGACTACAACTACCTTGCGGGATTGCATTGAATTTACCTTGTTTTCCATTTTTCATCCTGTATACTGCAAAGTAACAAATTAATAATATCTAAGTTCCTGAAATAATGAAATGCTTTGGAACAATCAAATGAATCTGGTTTAATTTTTTTTGCAACGTTCATGATTTTATCTTGTCTTTAGCTTGAAATCCCGGTAAAAAATAATTATCGTGGATCACTTTAAAACAATGATTTAATCTAACCTTAACAAGACAAACACAATGTTCAACAATCTTATCAAGCATAGTTTAAGATCTTTTAAAAGACAACGTGCATATATCATTATTAATGTTCTTGGCCTTTCAATAGGTATTGCATGTAGCTTGCTTATTTCAATTTATGTATTGAATGAGGCCAGTTACGACAAATTCAATGTTAAGAAAGACAGGATTTTCCGTGTAATTCTCAATGGAAAGATTGGTGGTCAGGAAATTACTTATGCTACATCACCTGCCATAATGGGACCAACAATGGTAAAAGAATTTCCTGAAATCGAAGCCTTTTGCAGGATGACTAAAGAGGGACCTTCAGTAGTGGAGTATATGAACAAAGCATTTACCGACGATAAGATTATTGAGGCAGATTCTTCTTTTTTTGACTTCTTTTCAATACCCGTTTTAAAAGGAGATCCAAAAAGCCTTCTTAATGCTCCATACAGGGTCGTTCTATCGGAGTCAACTGCAAAAAGAATATTCGGAAATGAGAACCCCATTGATAAACCTATTAAAATCGGCTCGGATACTGTACGATATATTGTTACCGGAGTTATGGGTGATGTTCCGGCAAATTCACATTTTGACGCCAGTATGCTTACTTCTTTTATGACAAACCCAAGGGCAAAGAATCCTATCTGGTTGAACAACAGCTTTAGTACCTACTTTTTGCTTAAACCGAATACTAATTATAAAAGTGTAGATGCGAAGTATCCGGAATTGCTTATCAAATATGTAGGACCGGAAGTAGAGAAATATATGGGTATTTCATTGAGTGAATTTTCCAAAAAAGGCAATAAATACAGGTTTTTTCTTCAAAACATCAAGGATGCTCATCTTGATTCTTCAATTCAACAGGAGTTTAAAGCTGCAAGTGATCCGAAATATCTGAAAATCTTTGGAGCAATTGCAATATTGATTGTATTGATAGCATCTATAAACTTTATGAACCTTTCAACTGCGCAGTCAGCAAAGAGGGCAAAGGAAGTAGGTATAAAAAAGATCGGAGGATCCACCAGAGGAATGCTTATAGCTCAATTCCTTACAGAGTCTTTTATTCTCTCATTCGCTTCATTAATACTTGCTTTGATCTTTATTAAGGTTTCCCTTCCTTATTTTAACAATCTGCTTGGGGCTAACCTGACTTTGAATCTTCTGACCAACTGGTACACAATTCCTGTTCTATTACTATTCTCTGTTTTTGTCGGCTTTCTCTCAGGAAGTTATCCGGCATTCTTCCTTTCATCATTCAATCCTTATGAAGTACTGAAAGGCAATGTCAAGAACAGCATTAAAAATGGCAGGCTCAGACGCGTACTCGTAGTTTTTCAGTTCGCTGTTTCTATATTATTGATAGTTTGTACAATGGTAATGTACCGTCAGATAAATTATATGCTGAATAAAGATGTAGGCTTCAATAAAGAGCAGTTGATAGTTATTGACAGGGCCGATGCAATAGGTCAGAAGATGAAATCATTTAAAGAAAGTGTGAAAATGATTTCTGGGGTTGTTAATATCTCAAGTTCGACTGCAGTACCGGGACGAAACAATAATAACAATGGTTATGGACTCGAAGGAAGGAAAGATGAATCATTCCTGATGGTTACAAACTGGGTGGATTATAATTATCTCGATACGTATGGAATGAAGTTGGCTTCCGGCAGGTCATTCAATGAGTCATTTGCAACCGATAAGGATGCATGTCTTATCAATGAAAGTGTAGTTAAGAATTTTGGAATCAAAGAACCTGAGAAGACAAGATTTATGCAACCCGGCGACCCCGGAACAAGAAAGTATATACCAGTGATAGGAGTAGTGGAAAATTTCAATTTTGAATCTCTCAGAAACCCTATAGGACCATATATTCTGTGTTTTCAGAATGAGAATTTTTTGTGGGGATATCTTACTGTAAAGTTATCGGCAAAGAATTATTCATCTACAATAAATGAAATTGAAAAAATATGGAAAGAATATGCTGCAAATACTCCTTTGCAATACTACTTTGTGGATGCCGACTTTGAAAAAATGTATGTCCAGGAAAAACAAAATGCAAAAATGGCGGTGGTCTTTTCAATACTGGCAATATTTATTGCTGCTCTCGGCTTATTTGGACTCACATCATTTACTGTTGAACAGAGAACCAAAGAAATAGGAGTAAGAAAAGCCATGGGTTCTTCCATCGCCGGAATATATGTTGAAATATCAAGAGAAATCGTCATTCTGGTTTCTGTTTCAGCGCTGATCGCGTGTCCTCTGATTTATTATATTGCCCAAAAATGGCTTGAAAACTTCTATTACAGGATAAGCCTCGGAGTGTTCAGTTTTGTTGCCGGCCTCACAGTAGCTCTTGGTATTGCCTTAATTACAATCAGTTACAGAATCCTGAAAACTGCCACTATCAATCCTGCGCAATCACTGAAATACGAGTAGATCTTTTCAATAGATTTGTGGGGCTTTTGAAAAAGTCTAAATCCATTAACCACAAAGGTCACAAAGAACTGAATCATATTACTTTAGCCTTTGTGCGCTTTGTGCCTTCTTAGAGTCCTTTGTGGTTAAAAAGGACTTTTTCAACAGCCCCAATTTTAAATTTTTAGCTATGATAATAGAGATAACCGAATTCAAAAATTAAATATGACCGACAAATCAAATGAACTAAACGCATCTATAACTTTAGTGAACGATAAACTTCATTTTATATCACATGTTGGTGAAAATGAGCCGATCTCGATAGATTATACTCCTCCGCTCGGAGATAATCTGGGTTATACTTCCCTGGAATTATTTCTTCTTAGTCTCTCATCATGTGTTGGAAGCTCAGTACTGACCATTTTGCGAAAGATGCGAAAGACAATTACAGGATTTGAAATACATTCCAGGGGAATCAGAAGAAAAGAGCATCCTACATGTTTTAAATCAATCCATCTTACTATTGATCTGAAATCAGATGACACGACTGAGGAAGACCTTAATAAAGTGATTAAGCTGTCTGAAGATACCTATTGTCCAGTTTGGGCTATGATAAAAGGTATAGTTGAAGTCGAAATAAAATATAAAATTAACCCCCACTCCGGTTGATCTTTGTTTGTTTTTACCTTATGTAGGTTGTTTTTTAATTTCCGGTTCAGACAGGCACTGTAAATAAAATAAATCCTTCAATTTATTCAAAATCAGTACTAACTGATTATGTAATTTTTTCATAATGATACCTGCCAAAAAAGTCAGAAATAGCATATATTAGTGTTGGAAAAACATTTTATATAATGGTCATTTATTAATACTCATAATACCACATTCTCATTATGAACAGTCGGATTGGCAAATGGCTGAATTATAATTACCCTCAGAATTTTATTTTGAGGTATCCTTTTTCAGGAACCTTAATTATTGTACTATTCACTTTTGGATTCACATCATTATATAAACCATTTAATGTTCATCCTACAAGAGTCCTGAGTTTTGAAACGACAATGGCTTTTTATAGTTTTTTATCCGGAATATGCATATACATGGCAGCTAAAACTATGAAAGCTGTTAAATTCTTTTCCAATGAAAAGGAATGGACTGTTCTCAAAGAGATTATATCGGTTTTATTTATTTTATTCGTTCTGGGTCTTGCTATATATTTCCTGGGCTTCCTGATTGAATCAGAACCATCAGCAAACAGATGGGATATTTCAACTTTCCTCAATTCCCTTGGGAGTGCCTTCCTGACTGGAATAATTCCTTTAATTTTCTTTTCGGCAATAAATTATCGCTATTTATTTACTCCCGTTATCAGCTATAATGAGAAAAATGCAGAAAACGGCTTGGGAAAATTACCTCCTGAAGATCTGATACAGATCAGTTCCCAACTGAAAAAAGAAGATTTAAGCTTTTACCCCAGCGAATTTTTATATGCTGAATCAGACGGGAATTACGTGATATTCTATCTGGTCAGGGATAACATGGTTAAGAAGGAGATTATCCGTAATTCAATAAACAGCATTGAACAGCAGTTATCACATATTCCTTACTTCTTCAGGACTCATCGTGCCTTCATTGTTAACTTAAAAAAAGTCAGGAGTAAACAGGGAAACACATTAGGTTACATAATAAGACTAACCGGACCCGATATCAAACTCCCTGTTTCCAGAAATAATACCGGTAATTTTAACAGACTTTTTGCAGAGTATCATAACTAGAGAGTTACAACTCATCACAGAATTTTGCTGCCTGTCACAAGTAAAATCCAATTGCTCTTCATCCATTTACAACTGGTAACAAATGTTTACCATATATCCCATTTCTTTGGATTGAAACATCTTATTGCCTCAATTTGCTGAGGTAAACCTAATGTATGTTTTAAATAAAAAGAGAAATTATGAAATCATTTTTGGGATCAAAATCAGTTAAAAAGTGTATAATGTTGATTTTTGCTTTTTCAGCATGTCTGGACTTATTAAATGCCCAGGGCCAGAAAAAACTACTTATAACGGGTCAATTGAAAGACCAGCAAAATATGCAAACTGTGGCTTACGCTACTGTTGCATTAAAAAGAACCTCGGATTCCACTTTTATTACAGGAGCTGCCAGCAATGCGGATGGTGAATTCAGGCTTGAAAACATAAGTAATGGTAGCTACAGTATATTAATCAGTGCCATAGGCTATGACCATGTTGCAAAGACGGTAGAACTGAAAAATGATTATAATATGGGCACAATTCTCTTACTGCCGAAGTCCGTGGCTCTTGGTGAGGTTGTTGTTCTTGGCGAACGGATTAAAGCGAAAGCTGAGCCGGATAAAACTACTTTCTTCATAAATAAAAAAATGTCTGATGCTTCAGATAATGGGGTAGATATATTGAATTACATTCCTGGCGTACAGGTTGACATAATGAAAAATATTTCTCTCGAGGGGAGTCAGCATATTGTTATTCTTGTGGATGGAAAAGAACGTGACAGGAATTTTCTGAGTCAGCTCAATGCCAGACAAATTGATAAAGTGGAGATTATAAATACTCCTGGTTCAAAATATGATGCTGATGTAACAGGAGTCATTAATATAATCCTCAAAAAAGACAAAACATCAGGAATTGATGGCCATCTTCATTTAGAAGTTCCGACTGCCAAATCGGCAATATATGTTTTCCCTGATTACAGCTTTAGTTATAGTTTCAGAAAGCTTAATTTATATACCTCGTATGACGGAGACTTAAGTTATTTTGATATCACTGAAAGTAGTTATCGCAATATTCAGGATTCCAGGGGGATCACAGAAATTATGACTGACCAGGTTGTACGGCAAAAATACTGGTCACACAGATTTCATTTTGGATTGGATTACAATTTCAATGAAAAGAATCAGCTTAGCTTTTATGCATTTTACAATCCCTATTCAAGCGAACATAGTGGCAATGTCGCTATGCAGTTAAATAATGATAAATTTGGTGATCAGAACTGGTCGGCATTAAAGCTGGACGATGATATTAACTATTCTACATTTTACACTCTTAATTACAAACATATTTTTAATAAACCGTCCAGAGAAATCACCTTCGATCTGAGCTATTTCAACTTTAAAGCTGTAAATAGTACAACCTTTATCACTGCGGATAGTATTATTGACAACTATCCTGCAAAACAGGTCAATGCTGTAAAACCTGATCAAAACTCTTTTAGCTTTAAGATTGATTATACTACGCCTGTTACGAAAAAACTCAGATTAGATGTTGGGGTTAAAGCTAAAGCTCAGATTTTAAAGGACAGACAGTCTGCCCAATTTAAATATGATGAGAGCATTTTTTCTTTGTACGGGTCTCTCACATATAGTCTTACAAAATATACTTTCAATGGTGGATTGCGGGTTGAAAGATCAACTTCGGGTCTGGTTAATAGTTTTAACAATAATGTTTTTGCCCTGTTGCCAAATGCGGGTATAAACTATAAAATCACCTCAACCCAGAATATAAAATTGTCATACAATCGTACGATCTGTCGTCCGAATATTTATGAATTAAATCCTTATATATCAAGCGATGATCCTTACAGCCTTCACAGCGGAAATCCTGATCTTAAACCGGAGTTCCAGCAAAATCTGTCAATCGATTATTCGAAAAATTTCGGAAATAACTATATTTCTTTAAAGCTTTTATATTTAGACAGATCTGAAGCCATTAATGGTTATACATTTCTTAACGATGCCGGTATTCTTGAAAGCCACATGGCCAATCTGGGCAATATTCAAGGGTATGGCATTCAGATGGCCGGTGCATTGAAATTCCGGAAATCAATAGCCATAAATCCATTTCTTAACCTAACAGAAGTATATACAACATGTAATAACCTCGCAAAGCAGTACGACATAAATAACAGGCAAAAATTGGCGTTCCAATCCGGCCTTTCAGCAATTGTGACTTTTAAGTACGATATTGTCGCCTCATTACAATTTCAGTACAACAGCCCTTTAATTCAAATACAGAGTATGTCATTCAGCGATGCACTATATATATTATCGCTTGAAAAATCCTTTAGCCAGAAATTCAAATTCGGAATTTCAAGTGCTCTGCCCTTTATAAAAACATTCAGATATCAGGGGGCAGAAATCAATGGAACTGATTTTTATAGCCATTCAGAAGGGGATGTAAAGTTATCAGTCGTACCTGTTTGGTTTAAATTCACATACCTATTCAATTCCGGTAAAATATCAAACAGAGTTAATAATTCAAAAGAGGATATTGATACTATGCCAAAGAAAGGATTTTAAACCGGGGTGTTGCCCGGCTAACATTAAGGAAATCCATCGGCCACTCTAACTGATTGCTCTTGCGCAGGTTAAAATAATTTTTTAACTTTAATCCGGTATTCTGCAAACCTTAAAATTATAATCATGAAAACTTCCATTTTAGCTGCTGCTGTTGGCTTATCCGTAATTGTATTTACCGGATGTGCACCGGTACAGATCTACTCTAACAAGGGCCTGACCGAAAAGACAGGTTTGAAATATTATACTGTAAAACCTTTTTTGCACGTCGAAAGGGATATTGAGACCAACAGGATTGTAAAAGCAACTGTTATTTATCTTCCGGATCTGGCAAATCCCCAGTATATGGTAATACGTGATGGTTTGAATTCCAGAAAAATAAGTCTGAAATTTACCGACGGAGCCATTAATACATTCGGATATTCATCGACGGGCAAAGTCAGCGAATCCGTTGATGCACTGGCATCTATCATATCGAAAGGTACAGATGCGTTAACAGATCTGAAAGCACTTAATGGACTTCAGCCAGCTAAAACTGCAACAAATAAAGTTGAATTATATGAAATCATTATCGAAGCGGATAAAACAACTCTGAGGGAAGTGATCGTGAATAAAGAGTGAACTTTTTTTGCGGGTAGATTGTCATAGACAAAGAGAGGACCATGAGAATGTTCATCATGATCGGTAATTCCATGATAAGAAATCATACCTTTGCATATTATAATCTATAATTTATGAAAAGAGAAATTTTCGATAAGTATATTTTCATCATAACTCTTTTGTTGATTAGTATAGGGGTGAATGCTAATAATCCTCTTGCTACGAAACAGCAAATCGGAATGTTTAAAAATTCCAAAACCTGTGTTGTAATGGAAAGCGGAGTCAGCTTTTTTAATGCTCCGGTTAAAGATGCAATTCAGAAATACTGGAAAGCTACCGGATATGAATTTATTGACCAGAAAGAATTTGAAATACGCCGAAAAGACTCTAAATATTCATTTATTGTACTTATGCAGGGCGCATATGATAAAGACCCGGGTGGCGTAAGTTACAGTTACATAAGTCTGTTGCTGGGAGATGGTTCAGGCAATCTGACAAAGATGCCTGAATTCTGCAGCATTCCTCTCTCATACGCGGGTGATCTGGATGCTGATTATGAATATGTTATCCCGGCCGTTATCAAATTCATGCAGATTCATGTAAATAATCTTGAGAAAGACCGGTTACTAATTTCAATTAACGGATTGAAATATTACAACAAGGCTGGGTATAATGACAAATTATTATTGCTGAATAAGGATAAAATGGCAACAAATGCCGATTCGCCTGAGAAAATAAGTGCTGTATGCCCTTATAAAGTAAAACTGCTTAATGTTTCACAGATTCATAGCGAAATGGCTAATAATCCTAAGAATACATTATTTCATTTTCATGTAGGGCCCCCGAAGGAGGGAGGTGCAGGAAAGTGTTTTGAAATGTTGTTTGATGCAGAGGGCAACCTTTATTACTATAATTCCCGAAAAGTCACCAATGAGAATCCTGATGGTTTTAACCTGACAGATTTTAATAATATCAGGTGACCCTGAATATTTGATTCTGACCGCCAAGCGGCTACCTTTATCTCAAGAGATTCAGTTATATATGAATCTGTGAATCATGCAACTTTTTGCAATAGTTTTGCAACACTTCCCTGTTTTATTTGTTTTATTTTTATACTTCTTATTCAGTAAGATATTTTATTACTAATTATAAAATATTTTGTAACAGGTAGCAAACTTTTAATCACAAATGCAATTTATTATGTTTAACAAAAATGTTGTTTATGAAGCACTGAAACGAAGTGTTACAGCTGGTCCGGGGGGAAAAATGAAATCCGGGAAGAATTCAATTGAACAGGATAGTCTAATATCTCTGTTGATGCATGATGTTTTCGGCGGAGAAATCTTAAAGACACACACCAAAAAGAACTGGCATTTTTATAACCGGATTGATGGTGAACGGGTTGATTTTGCAATACCAGAAACACAAAAGGCTGATGCAAACTCCCGGTTTGAAGATATTCCTTCCACACCGGATGAGACTTATAGTTATGTGGATCAGACTGATTATACCACTTTTTTCATGAGCTTCGTTAGGTCATTCGAAGAAACAGTCGGTCTCGACAAGTACAGGCAGAGCTTAATCGCCTGAAAAAGGAGCTCAACTGGAGATGATTCCCATCTGTTTTTCAAGATGTTCAAAAATATCAACGTTGCCTTATCATTGTACTTACCATTCTGGCATGCTGGCAATAGTTATTGTCCAATAATTATAATTATTAATATCATTTCAAATATTAAATATTCTCTGTATGAAATTTAAACAACTGGGCAAAACCGGAGTGTTGTTATCAGAGCTTTGCTTTGGAACAATGACCTTCGGAGGAAAAGGATACTGGAAAGCAATTGGCCAACTGCCTGAAGATGAAGTAACCCGGTTGGTAAAAATGGCAATTGACCATGGGGTCAACTTCTTTGATACTGCAAATGCATATTCGGAAGGATTAGCCGAAACTCTTTTTGGAAAAGCCCTTAAAAACATTGGAATTAACAGACAGACAGTTTTTATAGCAACCAAAGTCAGACTCAGGATGGGGGAAGGGGCAAATCAGGTGGGATTGTCGAAACTTCATATTCTCGATTCAGTGGATGATAGTTTACTGAGACTCGGGTTGTCACATATCGATATGTTGTATATACACGGTGTGGATCCGATCACTCCCCTGGAAGAGACGATGAGGGCCCTGGAGGATGTTGTAAGATCGGGCAAAGTCCGTTACCTTGGAGTAAGTAATCATCCGGCATGGATGGTTATGAAAGCAAACAGCTTTGCTGCAAATCTCGGTTGGACAAAGTTTGTAGCTTCTCAAAACTTTTACAGCATAGCCAGCCGGGATATAGAAAGAGAGATTGTTCCAATGGCTCTGAGTGAAGGGATCAGTATTATGCCATGGAGCCCGCTGGCAGGAGGATTCCTCTCCGGAAAATTCAAACGCGAGACTAAGACTGATGGTGGCAACAGAAGAGATAATTTTGATTTTCCGCCTATAAATAAGGACAAGGCCTATGATATTATAGATGTTATGAAAAAGATATCTGACCGTTACAGCGTTTCTGTAGCCCGGGTGGCATTATCATGGACTAAGGAAAAAGCCGGTGTTACAAGCGTTATTATAGGAGCAAAAAGTGAGGAACAGCTTTTGGATAACCTTGCCTGTACTCAACTGCAGCTAACTCAGGATGAAATAAAAGAACTTGATACTATAAGTGCATTGACTCCCGAGTATCCCGGATGGATGGTTGAAAGACAATTAACCGGCCGGTTCCCCGAAATAAAATAATTACCCACTAAATCCCCCTTAGGGGGACTTAAGAAGAAGTAAAATTATTAATCCAGCCGACTGAATTCTATTGCTCTGTATACTTCTGTGCCTCCTCTGTGTCCTTATAGCTATGAAAGACTTCACAATATTGGTAACAAAATTTAACTTTCTCTTTTTTATTATGAACCCCCTTTCATTTTCCCCCAAGGGGGAAATGTTTAGCTACTCCTTCCCCCGTGGGGGAAGGTTGGGAAGGGGGTAAAGAATTAAGGGAATAAGATTTGAAATCATGATAAAACATTCCAAAAGCATGTTACATGAATTCTGAAGAAATACATAGCTATCGGGACATAGAGATTAATATTTGTATTCTTCTTCTTAAATATTGACTACTTTTGCACACTTTTTAATATCATTTAAGGACAGTTATCAATTTCTATCAGAAGATCTAATAAATGATTACAGCATCAAATCTAAGTATTCAGTTTGGCAAACGCATTTTGTTTCAGGACGTTAACCTCATTTTTACACCAGGCAACTGCTATGGGATAATAGGAGCGAATGGCTCAGGAAAATCTACATTTCTGAAGATGCTTTACGGTGGTGTGGATGCCAGAACCGGTTCGGTTTCTTTTGGACATGGCGAACGGTTATCTGTTCTGAAGCAGGATCACTTTGAATTTGATGAATGTGCTGTACTCGATACGGTCATGATGGGCCATAATCAATTGTGGAGTATTACGAAGGAAAAAGAAAGTCTTTATTCAAAATCCGATTTTTCTGATAAAGATGGTTTACGGGCCTCCGCGTTAGAAGAGAAATTCAATGAACTTGACGGTTGGAATGCCGAAAGCAATGCCGCCAGCTTATTGAGCGGACTGGGAATTAAAGAAGAACAACATCATAAGTTATTAAAAGAGCTTACCGGGAAAGAAAAAGTGAAAGTGCTTCTTGCCCAGGCCCTGTTCGGAAAGCCTGATAATTTGTTACTCGATGAGCCTACAAATGATCTTGATCTTGATACAGTAAACTGGCTGGAAAATTATCTTTCAGAGTTTGAAAACACAGTCCTGGTAGTGTCGCATGACCGACATTTTCTTGATTCGATTTGCACACAAATCATTGATATAGATTTTAGCAGAGTCCAGCAATTTTCAGGAAATTACAGTTTCTGGTATGAGTCGAGCCAGCTTGCTCTGCGGCAGCAACTTACGCAAAATAAAAAAGCTGAAGAGAAGAAAAAAGAGCTGCAGGAATTTATTGCACGGTTCAGGGCCAACGTAAAGAAGTCAAAACAGACTACCAGCAGGAAAAAAATGATCGAGAAACTGAATATAGAAGAGATAAAACCATCAACGCGTAAATATCCGGGCATCATTTTCACCCCAGGCCGTGAACCGGGCAATAGTATCCTGACGGTAAAAGGGATGAGTGAAACAGCCGACGGAAAACTGCTGTTTAAAGATGTTAATTTTACAGTCAACAAAAATGATAAAATAGCGATTTTGTCACGTGACTCCAGGGCTATGACGGCATTATTTGAGATCCTTAAAGGCCATGAGCAGCCTGATCATGGTTCTTTCGAATGGGGACAGACAATTATAAAAGCCTATCTTCCTCTGGAGAATGAAAAGTTTTTTGAAAAAGATATAAGTCTGATTGACTGGCTGGCCCAGTATTCTGAAGATACCAGTGAGCTTTATCTCAGGGGTTTTCTTGGAAAGATGCTTTTCTCAGGAGAAGAAGCCAATAAGAAGGTGAATGTTCTTTCCGGTGGAGAACGAGTTCGTTGTATGATAGC
>Ga0302173_10001039_pt1 | contig 14220 bp, 8 predicted proteins | sample I_Fen_N3_1_FD_198785 | JGI IMG/M metagenome (GOLD analysis project Ga0302173, IMG submission 198785) | Peat permafrost microbial communities from Stordalen Mire near Abisko, Sweden - I_Fen_N3_1 | ecosystem: Environmental > Terrestrial > Soil > Wetlands > Permafrost | place: Sweden: Abisko... | reverse complement strand
TAAAATTAAATACAACTAAATATCCCTTATCTAATCCATGTATCTCTAAATAATCACAAAGCTGCTTTACTCCAGTTTCATGATATTTAGGACCTCTCCATATTTTCATTTCAATTATATATTTAAAGTTATTATAGGTTATTACCACATCTAATCTTTTTTCTTCTGAAATTTGAACTTCTTTAAAATCAAAACCTACGCCATTGATTATTGGTTTTATAAACGCTAAAAATAATAATCTTCCATGGTTTTCTACGAATTCTATATCTTTTTGTGAATATTGTTCCTTCATAAACTGCTGAAACCTTTTTATAATATATTCTATATTAAGTCCACCATCTTCTTTTATAAAGCTTGATTTAATATTGTATAAACTCATGTTTTTAACAGATGTTCTTATTTTAGATACCATATAATTATAAATTATTTCTTCAAATATCTTATTACTTATTTCTACCCCATTTTCACCTTTTTTAAATACACCATAAGTTACACCTATACTAATAGTAGGATTTAATGGGTTAAAATCAATTTGCTCACCATCTACTATAATTCTTTTTGTTAATTCATAAAGTTCATTATTGTTTTCTAAATTTTTAACTATACTTTCAAATAAAGTATTTACTTCTTCATTAATTAATTTAACTGCTTGTTTAACATGGTTTATATTCCAAGACCCTTTATTGCCCTCAATTATTCTTTCATCAATAATTTGACAAAGCCTGCTTACTAAATAAGGATATCCTTCTGTAAAAAAATATAATTCCTCACTAATAGCATTAACATCCATAGTTACATTATTATCTTTAGAATATCCTTCCAACATAGTAGTAATTTCTTTTGGTGAAAAACTCATATCAAGATTGAAATCCACTGCGATATTCCATGGAGAATTATACTTTGCTTCTTCTTCTGAACGAATTTTTAGTTTTAAACTCTTAACATCGTAAAGTCCTGCTAATATAACTGATTTAAATGTAAAGTCTTCCTCAAGTTCCCTTGCCAAATACTTATTTCTAAGCATTCCAATAAAACTTAAGAATAATTGATTATTAGAACTTTTATCTACTTCATCTATAAATAAAATCACTTCTTTTGAAGCATCCTTAACAAAACCGGTTATTGCTTTAGATAGCTCTTTTATATTACTTATATTTTTTCCTAATGTATTAAGCCTACTACTTTCTTCTTCATCTGTCATTTCAATAGTTTCACTTAATAATTCAATAAATACCTTTGAAAATTCTTCTTCATTCTCAAAAACTTTATCTCCGATGCCTTCAAAACTAATACTTATAACTAAATATTCTTCCTTTAATAACTTTTTTAATTCATTCAACGTTGTTGTTTTTCCATATTGCCTTGGTCTATTTATAGTAAAATAAAATTCATTATCTATAAGTTCTCTTATTTTTTCAAGTTTGTTACTTATATCAACCATATAATGCTTTCTTCCAACGCAAACCCCTGTGCTGTTAAATCTTTTTTTCATAAAATTACTACTCCCCCTTATTAGGATATTTTAATTTACCTATCCATCTTTTTTCCCATTACATTTATTATATCCTATAAGCTATTTACTTAAAACAATGTTTTGAACTTTGGGGAATATGAAAAAAATAGGCTATTGCAAATATGGTTTTTATCTACAACAACCTATCTTTAAATTTTATTAAGGCATATATTTATCCATTCTCCCTAACCAACACCATCTTATTTCTAGTAAAAAATACACTTAGCAATAAGAATAACACTGAAAATACAAGTATTCCACTTACCATAGGAAGTATTGACTCAATTCCTTTTCCTGCTTGCAAGTTTCTTACCGCCATTAAAATCCATCTTGGAGGAAGAGCATTCCCTATTTTTTGTAAGCTACTGCTCATCATCTCAAAGTCCCAAAATGAACCACTCAACATAAATATGGGCACAGTCAAGGCTGAATTAATAAGGTTAAATACTGACTTATTCTTTACTATTGAAGCTATCATTATGCTGAAAGTAACAGCTAACAAAGACATAAGTAATGCAAGGATCAATAATAATATAGTATTATCAAAGCCAAACTCATAATCAAATATTTTGCATACAGCATAATATTCTACTGAAGGTACTGCTGTAAAAATAAAGAATAGAGCACATTGTGCAACATAATATTGTTTTTCACTAATCTTGCCCATAAGAATTCTATCCTTAGTACCTTGTCTTTCATCCTCTAATAAGAAACTGCAACTTCCTGATGCTGAAAGAAATAATAGGTAGAATATAATTCCTAAGGAAGCCATTATACTTGGTTTTATATTTTTTTTATTTAATACTTCATATTGAGGCTCTGATTCTCTAAAAGTCTTTATAACCTTATCTATCCCCTCAGTTTTAACATCAATATTATTACATAATTTAGCCATAGCAGCTACTTCACTATTTAGCACACTTTTTATAACAGATTCAGAGTCACCTTTTGATATAGTTTCATAAGTAACTTGAGTTTTATCTCCTTTTATAAGGCTATCTGTAAAATTTTCATCTATTGTAATTACCATTTCAAATTGATGATAGATTAAATCTTGTACATAATTTTCATTATTAACTTCTACCTTAGTTACTCCTTGTAGATTTGATATCTTTGATTCTAACTCTTTACCTAATTCTCCACTATCTTTATTTATTACTGCAACCTTTAAACTTGAATTACTACTATTCATTCCTGCAAATGCAAATATTAATATTATAGGCAAAATAAAGGTTGTAATCAAAAAACTCTTTCTCTTCAATAGGATTTTTGCTACAGTTTTCATTATACTAATCATTTGCAAGACCTCCCTTATTTCTTAAAATCCCAAGATAAACTAAAATACATATTGCTGACAATGTTAAAGGCACTAGTAACGCAATAAAGTAAGCATTAGATTCTATTCCACATAAGGTACTACTTATAGCTGTATTAATCCAGTAAATTGGACTAATATATATTAATTTATTTATTGGTGAAATCCCAATAATCATACTTAGCGGAACATAACATCCACCTAAAAAACATATAGATATTGTAATAACATTCAAAACACCTGATACTGTACTATCATTCTTTGCTATTAGCCCAATAATAGCACCAATTACTGAAGCAAAAATTCCAAAAGTTAAAAACATACTCATAAATTTCAAAGTATTTTCTCCCCAGTTTACCTCTAAAACTGTTGATGAATACACATATACTACTAAAGTTTGAAGCATTGATATTATTATTCCAACAAGCACCTTTGCCCCTATTAAATAGCTTTCTGTAACCTTAGATAATCTTATTCTATTAATAGTTGTAAGATAATTTTCACTATACACTGATTCTCCAACTGTACTTGATACATAGAAAATTATTAAAGCCAATTCTGCGAACGTAAAATATTCAGATGACGTAACATCGCGAGCTCCAGAAACATCTTTTTTAACTACATACTCATCATATTTATTCTTAACTAAATTTGATAAAGCCTTTGGATTATATTCTCCTATAGTTTCATACGTAGCATATTCATTAAGAACTGATTTAAAAATACTTTCAAATACCTTTACTTCAATTTTTTCTCCATTTTTTGATGAATAGAATTTAAAGCCAGTATCAGTTACCTCTATATGCGCCAAAGCATAATATTTATCTACGTTATCTTTAACTTTATCCAAAGAAGAAGTTTCTTCAAATTTAATATTAACAGCTTCTTCAACGCCTGCTTTAAATTGTAAAAAACCGTGGTTATACTTTGAATCTCCATCAAATGTATAATACACCTTTGAATATTCATCACCTGATCCAAAGATATCTCCTGAAGTCATTATATTTTTAAGCCCTATACTAAGTGTTGTAATTAAAACTATAGGGAAGATAAACATCATTATTAAGGTTCTTTTTGCCCTTAATACTTGCTTAATTTCCTTTTTTAACATTGCTAAAAACATATTAATTCACCCCATTAAATCAGTTAACAGTTAGCAATTAACAGTTAACAATTTATTATTCTTTCTTTTTGCAACTTTTAACTACACATCATTCTCTAAGGTTTTTGCCAGTTAAAGCTAAAAATACTGTTTCAAGACTAGTTTCCTGATTCACAATATTTTTTATATCTCCACCATTTTCTGAAATGGCAGTTACTAATTTTGCTATTAAATTACTACTCTTTAATGTAGAAATCTTATATTCATTATCTGAGAATATTACTTTTTCAACTCCTGTAATTTCCTTAAGCTTATCCTCTAAACCATTTACCTTTTTATTTACAGTTAATATTATCGTATTCTTATTTTCAACTAATTCTTTAAGCTCCTCACTTGTTCCCTCTGCAATAATGTGACCATTATCGATTATTGCAATTCTATCGCAAATATCATCAACCTCTTGCATATAATGAGAAGTATATATAATTGTCGCTCCCTCTTCTCTAAGCCTTTTAACTGATTCTAAAATATGATTTCTAGATTGTGGATCTATTCCAACTGTTGGTTCATCCATTATTATGAGCTTAGGTGAATGAGCTATTGCACATCCAATGTTAAGCCTTCTCTTCATACCTCCTGAAAATTCTAAAGTCCTTTTATCTTTCACATCTGTAAGTCCAACAAAATCTAAAGTCTTAGCTGTTCTATCCTTAAGGTCTTGTCCTTTGAATCCATACAAAGAACAAAAGAAACTAATATTTTCTTCAGCAGTCAAATCAAAGTATAATGCAAAATCTTGAGGTACTATCCCAATGTTCTGCTTCCATTTCCTTATTTTATTTGTATCTTCCTCATAAATTACCTCTCCTGAAGTCTTTTTAATAAGTCCACATATCATACCTATAGTTGTACTTTTTCCAGCCCCATTAGGACCAAGAATTCCATAAATCTGACCCTTCTCAATTTTCAAATCTATTCCATCAACAGCTACATGATTTCCATAATCTTTGTAAAGCTTCTTTATTTCTAACATTTTCATCATCATTACCTCCAAATTATTTTTTACACAAATATGAACTTTCTCGGCATACTTCAATATCATTGATCATTGACAACTTGTATTTGCAACTAGTTTTATTATTTTTTGACTTCCTATAATATTAGTATATAAAAAAAGATGAGTTTCCAATAGTTAGAAAACTCACCTTTTATATATTACATTTGTCATATTTGCATAACATGGACTTATGTGGTGACTCACCAAAATAAGTTAAAATAAATAACCCACTTATTATTTATTTCATTTAGTTTCATACATAGTTATTCTTTTTAACCTTTTTATTATAAGAGTTAAATACTTAAATGGATTTTTAAAGCCATTTTGTGATATATATAGTCCTAATAATATAAGTCCAGCTCCAAGTAAAACTATATTAGTTACTGGTTCCTTTAATACTATTACTGATGTCACAGTTGTTATAAGAGGAACTATATAAATATAATTACTAGCTTTAATTGCACCAATAAAGCTTACACCTATATTCCGGGTAATAAAACACAATGCTGACGCAATTAAACTCAAAAATAATATATTGAATAATACACTAGGAATAATTAATTTTTCTAGGGATAAGTCAACTTTAAACATAAACATTCAGTATTAAAGATTAAAATTATTTATATAATCTAAATTCTCTTAACTTCCTTTTTTATTTTCTGAATATTAAGAAAATATATTTCTTGCTGTTTTTTGAAAAAATGCCGTACTAGTTGCATTGCAACTACGCAAAAAAATTTTAATTAATTTGTTTCATAGTCTTTAAATTTATCACCGCCTTTGTTAAAATTATATTATTACAGATCGCGTATTTTTATATGCTGATTTAATTATGAAATATCTTCAAGTGTTAGGGTGTCTCGTCGAAAAGATTCTAATATTCTTGAAGATATTTCTTTTATTCCAGCCTTTAATTCTTTTAGTGCTCCGCTACCGTTTTCTAGCAATTGTCTTAGTATATCTGAAATTTGTATCAATAAATAATGATTTTTAATTGCTTTATAATCTAAACAACAAGCATGTTCTATATCATACCTAATATTCTTTTGATTATTGAATCCTTCATTTTCAATTTTCCATCTACTTCTACCAGCACCCACAACTTGTAAAACATTTTTTTGAGTAAGTTTTATATTCGTAACAAAAACAAAGTTTTGGGGAATCTTATCGCTTATATCAGTGAAATCTACTGCATTAATTAATCTTTCTTTATATAAAACTTCATTAATCACATTAAGATTAGTATTGCATTCGTCAATTTGAATTTTCTTTATCTCTTGAATCTCTTTCCAAAGTGTCTTAGCTCTTCCTTCTTTAAATCTAAAAATAAATTTCCATTTATATTCATCACATAACTCATAAATTGATTCACAAGAGTAAAGACTATCCCTTAAAATGCAGATATTAAGCTTTCTAAACTTATATTTCAATTTTTTCATTAGTCTTTTAGCTGCATTTATTTCACAATCCTGTTTGCTAACGCTTTCGTTTTCATTTTCAATAAATTCAATTAATATACTGAATACCATATCCCCTAAAACTAACTTAGCTTCTAAAACGGTATGATAATATTCAGTTCTTTCTACTTCTCCAGTATCTTTATTTTTATGTTCTTTTTTTAAACAATGTTCACAGTGTTTTTCTTTAAAAGAAAACAGTTGAGAACCATCAATGGCAATGCACCAAAGCTTAGTAAATAGTATTAACTCTGGAGCATAAGTAATATAACTTTGATTTCTTTCATCTTTTACATTGGCTAATTTTTCATTTAAATCCTTAAAGAAATGTTTTGTGATTTTTGAGAACTCTCCGAAAAAATTTATTTTCTTTTCCATTTCTCTCTTTTGTTTTCTTGTTCTTTCATTCACAATTAATCCCCGCAAACGTAGTAATTTAGGCACTTCGCCTAATTATATTATACCATAATTTAATACATTTTTGGTTTTTATTTACTTGAAAAAGATTTAATCTTTAGAGCTGAGTTCATTTTTTAAATATAAAAATTCAACAATTCAACTTCATTTGTAATTATACTGTCTACCCCAACATCTATAACTTTTTTCATATATTCTGCTTCATTAACTGTATATGTATTAACTCTTATCCCTGCATCTTTTATTTCTTGCATATATTCTTTATTTAAAATGCTAGGGAAATATGGATGATAACATTCTACTGAGATATCTTTCAAATATTTAGGCACATTAACAAGTGTGGAATCTGTCAAAGCACCTAACATTATTCTTTTATGCGTAGATACTTGTCTCTCTATTTTATTATTCTCTTCTTCAAGTTTCCTTATTTTTACTAGACTCATATGATTAAAACTAGAAATAATAACTCTATCTCTTAAATTAAATTCATCAATCATAGTTAAAACTTTTTCTTCTAATCCCTTATATTCAATTACACTGTTTTTCAGTTCTAAATTTAACACTTTTAAATCTGAATGTGCTACTAGATCTAGCAATTCTCTTAAGGTTGGTATTTCTTCTCCACCTTTCCTTTGAAAATATTCAACCTCTGTTCGAGTATACTCTCCTATCTTTAATGTATTTTTATTATCACTATCTAATTGGTTTAATTTTAACTTTTTAGTTTTTCCACACTCTATATCTTCTGCTTTTTCCAATATATTAGCTTTTAGATGTTCCATTTCTTCTAATGCATCAGCTTTTAAAGATTGAACTCTTGGTATACTTTTAGTCCTAAATACATTAAGTTCATCTAAGGTGTAATCAATAACAAATCCATGTCCATTAGTAGTTCTATCTATTGTCTCATCATGAATTAAAATTGGTACTCCATCTTTAGTAAGCTGGACGTCTGTTTCAATACCATCTGCGTTATATTCAATTGCCTTTTTAAAAGCTAACATCGTATTTTCATCAAATTTCCCACTATACCCTCTATGCGCAATGTTTAAAATCGCCAAATTAATCCCCTCCTCATCTCTTACTATTATTATTATCAAGTATGACACAAAATAACCTAGCATACTGACTTGTTATTCTCCTGAACCTCCCTTAATGAAAATACCTGTTTACATGCTTTTATTTTACATGTTAACAGGTATTTTTTAATCTAAAAGCTCACTTCTCAATTAAATATAATTTTATTGACCAGTAATTATTACATCGAATTCACCATAAATTCCTGATCCATCTTCAGCTGTTGCCCTTACAGTAACTGTTCCATTTGATATTGCTGTTAATTTACCAGTAGTACTAATTGATGCTTTACCATTTCCACTTGAATCAGTTCCATTAATTACAGACCATTTTACTAATTGATTTTCTGCATCACTTGGCATTACTTTTTTAGTCATTTGTAAATTGCCACCTGTAGCCGTTATTTTATTTAAGCTGTTTAAACCTGAAACTGTAATAGATACAACTTTAATAGTTGTATCTACAGCAATTACAGTTTCCACTTTTTTCCACTGAGCATATAGCGTAATATCTTTATTTATTGTTATCTTATCGTCATATTCGTAGCCTGTACCATCTCCATTACTCTTTGCATTCCATTCAACAAAAGTGTAACCACTCTTTGAAGGTTTGTATAAAAGCATTTTTGTGTCTTCATCAATAATTCTTGTCTTAATTATGTCTTCTTCATCATCTTCAACAGATGGATCTTTAAATAAAACTTTATATTGTTTAACTTCTTTTTTACCATCTGATGGAATATTCTTTGACATACCTGAGCCTTCAACTACCAATTGAGCTGGTATATAAGGAACTGTACTATTTCCATAATAATCAAATCCCTTAATAGGAATTGGTGCATCATCCCCTACAAAAACCCCATTATTATCAAAATGATAAACTTTCCCATTTATAATACAACTACCTTTTTGTACTCCTCCATTTTCAGCTAGCAAATAAATCTTCCCTTCAACTTGGATTACTCCAGTTTGTATTGCTCCACTTAAATCTGCATAATACCATTCATCACCACTTTGAATCCAACCAGTTCTCATTTGACCAAAATCATCAAAAAAATACCAAGTACCACTTATCTGTTTCCAACCTGTAATATATTTATAGCCTTCTATATAACTCCAATTCCCATAATAATTTTTACTCCATTCTGCTGAAACTCCTATAGGTGATAACGTAACTAAGGTTGAAGTAACAACACTTGCTACAATTAATCGCTTCAAAAATTTATGCTTCATATTAAGTTCCTCCTCATCTTACCTATTATTGGGTCAAATTATAATATTATAACTTGACCACTTTTTCTTTAGGGGTGGTGAAAGAAAATAACAAGTCAAAGATGCGATGAAAAGTTCTTATATACAGAAAAGTTCCGTATTGTAGGAAAGTTCCGTATTGCAGCATAGCTGCTCCTTTCATAGGTGCACAGCTACTCTTGTTATAAGTGCATAGCTGCTCTTTTCTAATGTGTATATTGATTTGTTATTCTAACACTTTACGGATTTACTGTAATTTTTTTAGTTGAACTAATACCTGTTCCATTATCTGCAACAGCTACTACTGTAACATCTCCAGCAGATTTTCCAGTTAAAAGTCCACTAGTCTTATCAATATCTGCAGTTCCTGTTCCACTTTCAACATACCAAGTTACATTTTGATAAGTTGCATTTGTAGGAGCTACAGTTGCACTCATTTGTAATTTTGTACCAACAGTAACTTCATCCGTAGGTGAATTTATTGTTATACCTGTTACTTGTGCAATTTGTCCACTTATATATATATATCCCTCTTTATATATTGCAGAATTAGTTTTAGAAATTGCTCTTACTGTAACTTTTCCATTTGATATTGCTTTTAAAACCCCAGTATTCTGATCAATTGTTGCTCCACTACCAATAATAACCCATCTTACCGCTGAACTGGCATCAGTCGCATAACTTGGAGTTATAGTTGCATACATTTGCAAAGTTCCATCATCCTTTGTTATTGATGTAGCATTATTTTCTCCATATACATTATCAATACTTGTTATATCTATTATAGTACTTTGTCCAGTTATATCAACGTCTTGAGTATCATAAACAATTGTTCCATCATTAGCTGTTGCAATTGCCTTTAATACCACCTTGCCATTTGATTGTGGTTTTAATACTGCACTCAAGCCAGTATCATTAGCAAGCACCGCACTTCCAGTTTGGTTTTCAACTGTCCATTTCACTTCTTTAACAGCAGCATTTGTTGGTAATGTATCTATACTAAATGTTGTGTCACCAGACATTGTAGTAATTCCGCTTACTGTAATTCCTGTTAATTTAATGCTTTGATTAGTTATTGTTATAGGCAATTGATTTGAAACAAGTCCTGTTTCATTAACTGTTGCTTGTGCTACAGCTGTACCATTTGCTATTGCTGTTATTAATCCAGTAGAACTAATTTTGGCATATTCATTACCACTTATAATTGACCATGTTATTGTTTTATTACTTGCTGCAGCTGGTAGTACTTCTGCACTCATTTGAAGTGTTCCATTTGTTCCACCTAATGCAACATCAGTATTTATTGTACTCACGCCATCATTTCCACTTATTACAACACTTGTCACTGGTATTTTTGTAGTTTGTCCACTTATTTTTATAGCTGTATTTCCAACTATTCCTGATCCATCTTTAGCTGTTGCTTTTACTGTAACTATACCATCAGATAATGCAGTCACAAGACCAGTATTAGGATCAATATTTGCACTTCCACCTACATTATCAATTGACCATGTTACTTCTTGATTATTAGCAGTAGTTGGATATACACTTGCACTCATTTGAAGTGTTCCACCATTATCAGTTATTGCAAAGACTCCTGTTTTACTATCCACTGAAATTTTGCTTACAGGTATTATTACATCTGCTAAACTTACCGTTACTTCTTTAGTCACGCTGACTTTTGATTTATCTTGAGCTGTTGCTGTTACTTTAATAGTTCCAGCCACAGTTCCTGTTAATATTCCATTACTATCAATTGTCGCTTTTCCTGTACCACCAGTAACAGACCAATCTACGCTTGTATTCTTTGCATTACTTGGTAATACCTCTGCCGTCATTTGAGTAGTTTTATTTAAAGTAACATATGAGTTGCCCTTTATAGTAATTGCATCTACATAAACAGTAGCATCTGTTGACCATTGAGCATATAAGTTTATGTCTTCTTTTACTTTTATACTATCATCTGATCCATAACTTTTTCCTGAACCATCACTCTTAGTATTCCAACTTTTAAAAACGTATCCATCTTTAGTTGTTGAAAACAAGTCAACTAGCTTTCCATTTTTAATGCTCTTTATTTTAACATTTGATCCATCTGAATCTTTGAATATGACCTTAAAAGTTCTTCCTTCATTTGGATCATCCTTAGATACACTTTGATCTTCAATAACATCATCAAAGCTTGAATAAGTTGGTGAAATATAACCGTTACTTTCTGTATTCTTTAGTACTTCCAAACAATTTCCTGCGTCATCATATTCTTTATCTGGTGTTGGTACTTTAGCTCCAGCAACAGCTCCGTCAGACCCAATAGTATAAAATTCTCCATTAACTACCATATTGTTTGTTTTCAGTTTTCCATTATTATCAAATATATATACTTTTCCTGCTATATTAAGTGTTCCAGTTTGTATCGCACCAGTTGAATCTGAATAATACCAGTTTTTATCATACTTAAACCACCCTAATTCTAATATTCCATTACTTTTCAGAAAATAAACTTTGTTTTCTGCTGTAATCCAACCTGTTTTCATTTTTCCATTTTCATCAAAATAATATAATTGGCCATCAATCTTTTTCCATCCAGTCATTTTTTGACCATCTTTTAGATAATATCTATTATTTTGATAATCACTCACCCAATCTGCAGATGCCCTAATGGGAACTAATGTACACAATGTAGTTGAAATAATAGCTCCTGCAATTATCTTATTTATAAATTCACGTCTCATCAAACTTCCCCCTATGTATAATGTTTGTCAATTCCTTATATTAGGCACTATCAAAAAAAATAACAAGTCAGTATGCTAGCTAGTCTATTTTCTTTCTAGTGCCTTAATATTGTAATTCTACAATAATTTTTCTACATAAATATTATCCTTAAATTTATATAATTACATAAATATATTATCGATACATTTTTCCATAACTATATAGTTATGATACCATATTAGGCAAATGAAAGAAATTAACAAGTCTAAAATATCACGTGTAGCTCTTAATATACTCTCCTGCCTGATTTTAATTTCACTCAAATATGAAAAAATCCCTCACACCTTTAAATTGATGTAAGGGATTAATTTCATATACTAAACCTTTTAGCCTAAGCTTCCATCTGAATTAAACACATATTTTGTTCCATTAATATATCTTGAACCGGTCACCATTATACCATTAATATTGAAATAGTATTTTTGATCATTAACAGTAACCCATTCATTTTTCTTCATCTTACCGCTAACATCATCTAAATAACACCAACCATCTGATGAATTTGCCCATCCAGTCTTCATTGAACCATCTTCATTTGTACAATACCAATTTCCATCAGCTCTAAACCATCCTGTTTGCCAAACACCTGTTGGATCTTTGAAGTAGTACCACTTATCATCCAATTGAATCCAACCAGTAGCTGCTTTTCCGTCATTCTTTAAATAATACCAATTGTTATCTTTCCACTTCCAAGTTGATGTTGCCATAGAACCATCTGCATTAAAGAAATACCAGTTATCTTCAATTTTAAGCCAATCTTTTGTCATCTTTCCATCAGCTTTTAGATAATACATTTTTCCAGAGGTATTAACCCACTCCATTTTTTTAACAGCGCCATCTTCACCAAGGAAGTATCTTTCACCGTTATCTTGAACCCATTGATTGAATAATTGATATCCCTTCTTCTTATCAAAACAGCACTTCTTTCCATCCACTATTTGCCATCCTGTTTCCATTGCTCCATCAACTCTATTGAAATAATAGGTCTTTCCATTAATTTTTTGAACACCCTTCAAACTTACTCCATCTTTATCATAATAATATCGATATCCGTCTCTCTTTCCCCAACCTTCACTATTATCAAATCTATCAAAGACCTTGTCCCAAGCCTCATCAACATCATCATTCTTATCGTTAATCGAGTCAGTTAAGTCATTTAAAGAATCACTTATATTATTAAGCCCATTAGTTACACTACTAACAGAATTATTTATTTTGTCAGCTAGTCCATTTATACTGGAATTTAAATTTGGTATCATAACAAAAGTATTGGGTTTTATTTGTGATTTTATAAAGCTGCTTATAGATGTTGCAATATTCAATCCATCTATCATACTATCAATCATTGTTTTTTCAGTTCCATCAATTGTTGTTGCATAACTATAACCCTTTGTACTTATAGCAGATGAAGTTGTTGTATTTATAGATAAACTTAATATTGAAGTTTCTTCTATACCTTCAGATGTTAAAGCAACCTTTGTATTACCACCAGTAAAACTATTAACTTGTGCTCCAAAACTTATAACATTCAAATCCTTTGAAGCAGTTCCTCCACCAGAAACTTTAAACATGGTATACACAGGATTATTAATACAATATAATTCTTTATTCTTAGAATCTAAAACACTAATGTTAAGTCCATCACAAATAACCTTATTATTAGAATCACTTAAATTAATATTATTCTTAAACGTTCCTCCACTGATTAGCTCTAAAGATGAAACTATATCTGAAACATTATAAGTTGCATTTCTTACAGATGCATTATAAGTTTCACTTGGCGTAGTCATTAATCCTATCAAACCTCCAGCTGTAAACCCTTGAGATGACATTCCACTTGTGTTAATGCCAGTATATTGATACATTGGTACTGAACTAGCCAAAGTTTTTATTTCAGCAATTAACCCTGCTTCAGCTATTGCATTTCCAGCCTCTGCACTAGCTGCTGTGATTTTCAATTGTGCCATAATTCCAAGTACAATTATTGCATTATTTTTATACGCAGCATAATTAGGATCAGTAATTAGTGTAGTTAACGTTTGAGTTAACTTTTGTCCATCAGTTGAGTTAATTTTCGCCACTATCAAATCTTTAATTTCTTCTGCTTTTGCATCAGTTAACTTATAAGATGATGTTCCAATAGGACTCGAACTTAATGTAACTTGTTGTTTTCCTCCTGATATATTTAATGCTATTATTGAATTCATCGCAGATAATTTAACACTATCTCCAGCATTTTGTGCTGCCAAAATAGCAGCAT
>Ga0302173_10001037_pt1 | contig 14245 bp, 11 predicted proteins | sample I_Fen_N3_1_FD_198785 | JGI IMG/M metagenome (GOLD analysis project Ga0302173, IMG submission 198785) | Peat permafrost microbial communities from Stordalen Mire near Abisko, Sweden - I_Fen_N3_1 | ecosystem: Environmental > Terrestrial > Soil > Wetlands > Permafrost | place: Sweden: Abisko... | reverse complement strand
ATTTAAAACATTAATGCACAACATCCCTAATATTTTATAAGGAATATATACAAATATGAATGCATAGACTAACTTCTTCAAAAACTCCAATATAAATGTGCATATAAGTACAAACACGCCAAATTTAGTTCTTTGCTTTGTTTTCTTTTTTCCAAACATATCATCCGTAACTTTATTGCGCACTTTGGGGATTCTTTTTAGAAAGAAAATTATTAAATTAGCACCTTCATAAAATTTTAAGATTTTTTCTTGAAATATATTTTCGCAATTACTAATAGCATTCTTCATACTTTTCTTTATGATAGCTAGTAACTTCTTCATTATCTTTTTAAAGATATCCAGAAACTTCTTCATATGATTTCCAATGCTTTCCCTACATTTTTCCATATGTTTCTTGATCCAATTCATACAACTTTTCATGATATTCCCCGTTATTTTTTTGATGCTATTCATACAATTCTTAATGCAATTCTTCATCTTCGTCTTCCCCCATTAGTTCAAGAACTGCTTTCTTATTTATTTTTTTTCTTAGACTTTCTTTACTAAAAACATTAGCCTTACCACCATCAAGTATAATTAGGTCTTTTGATATCTTCTTAGCTATATCAATCAAACCCGTAGATATTAATATAATGTGATCATCTTTAACTGCAGTAAGTACTTTCAAAAATTCTTTGATATATGTTTCATCACGATAGTCAAATGGTTCATCAAACATTATTATATATGGTTTCTGAATTAAAAACTGAGCTAATTGAAGTTTTCTCTTATTAATAAACTCATATTCTTTTATTAATGTATGTCTAGTCTCTTCGTCCATTTTAACAATATCAAAGATGCTATCAATCCAATCCTCTTCAGGTTCAGTCTTTTGTTTTGCATTCTCACACACAAATTGCATAAACTGATATCCTGTTAAATTACTTGGCAACAATCCATGCTTATGTGCTAACATAGCTTTGCAACCATCTTTGATAGTAATATCTCCGCCTTCATATTTCAAATCACCAGAAATGCATTGAAACAATGTTGTTTTACCAGATCCATTTCGACCAAGAATTGGATATATCTGACCTTCATTAAACTCCAAAGATACGTCCGATAATACTTTCCTCTTATTAATTATCTTATTTAGTTTTCTTATGTTTAACACACTTTTTCTCCTCATAATGTCAAAATTGAAAGCAATAATAACTATGTTAATATTATAGTACATTTGGTTACTTTTTGTAAATACAAATATGGTTGCATTGCCTTCTATTCAATGCTATAATGCAATAGTTATTTTATTATTGTACCAAAAGAAAGGTTGATTACTTTGAAGAATTTTCTTAAGAAGAATTGGCGAATCTGTTTTCTAATGTATATATTCATTTATTTACCTTGGTTTTATTTCAACGAAACTACTATTATACCTGGTTTACCTATAATTCATATAATACATTGTTCATTGGATGATTTAATACCATTTTGTGAGTATTTTATCATACCTTATATGTCATGGTTTTTGTATATATTTTTTGCTTGCTTGTTTGTATTATATAAAGGTTCTGATTCAGAATTTTTAAAATTAGCAATCTCATTAGTAATCGGTATGTCATTGTCTATGGCTATTTGTATGATATATCCAAGCGGTCTCAACTTAAGACCAATCGAGTTTCCAAGACATAATATATTTTCATACTTAGTTTCTTTAATATATTTATCAGATACTCCCACTAATGTATTTCCAAGTGTACATGTATATAATTCATTAGCAATTCATATTTCGATATCAAAATTAAAAGTCCTAGAAAACTATAAATGGGTAAAGAATTGTTCACTAATCTTGTGTGTGTTAATTTGCTTATCCACCGTTTTTATAAAACAGCACTCCCTAATAGATGTAACCGGTGCCATCGTTATGATGATCGTGTTGTACGTAGGAATTTATGTCTTAGATTACAGCAAGGTATTTGCAAGAGTAAAAAAGACTAAGGAAATATTAGAATAGGTGGCGGTACGGGATGTGTTGACATCCTAAAATGATTAATTTGCGTTTGCTTCCTAGTTGATGAATATGTAAGTTACTAATGTATTCATCAAGATATACAGCAAATGCAAATCAATCATTTTAGGTTGAATTTACGTCCTGCGACTACCCTATTAAAATATTGGGGCGTGTAAAAAGAACACGCTGCCAATATTTTTGTTTTTCCGGAGATTAGACGGGCTCTATCTGACGGAAACGTACCGTAAGACTTGACAAAGCACACCAAAAAGGCAGATGTTCAACTAACTTAAAGTTAGTTGAACATCTGCCTTTTTACGTACCCAATAAACCAACGGGTTTTTCACAACGCCGGAGTATTTTTTTGAAATGGGGCGCAAAACGTTCCGGTGAATATTCATTTATGATTATCCATTTTGACGCAGACCGGCTGAAAACAGCGCCTTATGCTGTTTGAAGGAAAGGCAAGTCCAAATGCATAATCATAAATGAATATTCACTCACACCTCCCCATTCTCAAAGGAATCTCCCCTCTAACGGGCTAGCCAGCCGCCATCTACGGCAACGGTGAATCCATTTACATAGTTTGAGGCATCTGATGCAAGCCATACGATTGTACCTTGCATGTCTTCTGGTGTTCCCCATCTTGCGGCTGGAATTCTTTCTAGGATTGCTGAACTTCTCTCTTCATCATCACGAATTTGAGCAGTATTGTTTGTTACCATATATCCTGGAGCGATTGCATTCACATTAATATTATGCTTTGCCCATTCATTTGCTAACGCTCTTGTAAGACCCATAAGTGCACTCTTACTTGCTGTATATGCAGGAACTCTGACTCCACCTTGATATGAAAGCATTGAAGCAACTCCAATGATCTTACCACCACTATTTTGTTTCATATATTGTTTTGCAAATGCTTGACTAAGAAAAAACACAATTTTCTGATTGACTGTAACTACATCGTCCCAGTCACTTTCTGAATAATCTATAGCATCACATCTTCTTATAAGACCAGCATTATTAACAAGAATGTCAACTCTTCCGAATGCTTTTACTGACTCTTCTATTATTCTTGGAATCACTTCCGTCGATGATAAATCAGCTATCACTTCTGCAAATTCTCCACCAAATCCATTTATTATTTTCCTTGTGTCGTCACAACTTCTTCTAGCAACACCAACAACTTTTGCACCAGCTTGTGCAAGAGCTACTGCCATACCTTGTCCAAGTCCTGTATTAGCACCTGTAACAACTGCAACTTTACCATCTAACTTAAACATATCTAATATCATATCTTTCTCCATTTCTGCGCATCTTTTTACGCATCCCAAATTTGTACTATAATCACAAATCTTGGGTATGTCCTCAAATTAGGATTGTGAAAAATAATAGATATTTTCCACAATCCCAATTTTAATAAACTTTATAATTTAAAATCTAGTATCACCTAGTTAAATCCAATAAACTTATTAACAATCTTGTAACCCATTTTCGAAACTTTACGTCCACTTCTTCCTGGTAAATTAACGGAATTTCCAAGGAATGAATATCTTAACTTCCTATAAAGCTTCAGATTAGTTGCCTTAACAAATCTCCACAACTCTTTTTTCTTTTCAAATGCTTCATCTGTATCGGATAATATAAGCATGATTGAAGATACTTCCATCATGATTTTCAAATAATTAATCATGTAATGTCTACATTTCTTATTCTTAACTGCATCAAAATTAAATGACTCAACCATGATCTTATTGACTCTAATCTGCTGGTCAATTCTTTGAATCATTACCTTTTCATTAACAGATTGATCATCTCTTCCAATAAAATATCTGTAAAAATTGACATCAATATAGTACATATCCTTCACAAATGGAAGTGGCTCAAATACAAATATATTATCCACATAAAACGTATGTTTCGGAAGTACTAACTTGCATTCTCTAAGCAATTCAGTGCGATACACGACCGAATGCATTAATATATACTGATCTACCTTGAAATGTCTAATATCTTGCCATTTAAACATCTGACCTACTGGCATTACATTTCTATAACTCATCACTCTCTTACGCCTAACTCCAACTTTTTCATATACATAATTGGCAATCAGCATATCAAGATTCTTGCCTTCATTACGAAGTGTTTTAAGTGTTTCAAGAACCTTCTTATAACTATCTTCATCAACCCAATCATCACTATCAACCACTTTAAAAAATAAACCGGTTGCATTTGCAAGACCTGTATTTACAGCTTGTCCATGTCCACCATTCTCTTGATGAACTGTTTTGATTATAGTTGGAAACTTTGCTGCATACTCATCAGCAATTTGCGCTGTATTATCTTTTGTAGAACCATCATCGACAATAATGATTTCAACATCTTCACCGCCTAAGAGCACTGATTCGATGCATTTATTCATATATGCAGCTGAATTATAGCAAGGTATCGCTACTGATAAAATCTTCATTTATAATATATCCTCCCAAAAATCTACTTTGACATAAGACCTGCTGCGATGTCTAATGATTTCCCAACGATCGCATCAATGTTATAATATTTGTACTCGGCCAAACGCCCTAAAAGAATTAAATTGCCATATTCCTCGGCTTTATTTTTATACTTATTATACTTCGCAATATTATCATCATTTATAATGGCATAATATGGTGTCTCACTTGTTTCTCCTGTGTAAGCCTTGGGAAATTCCTTAACAATAGTTGTACTTTCATCAATCTTTTGATTCGTTAAATACTTAAATTCTGTGATTCTAGTGTAATCCTGATCAACAGTGTAGTTAACAAGTGCTCTGCCTTGATAACTTTCCTTCTTAAAGTGTTCAAATTTGAAATCAAGTGTTCTGTATGGAAGCATACCATATTCATTATCAAACAAATCATCAACTTGACCCGTAAAAATTACATTACCTTGAAATTCTGTCCCTTGGTAATATACTTTTCCATCCTTAAATTCCATGCACTTTTTCGCATCAGTGCCAAGTTTCACGGTAATATTCTTATAATTGAGTATATTTTCAAACATCTTAGTATAACCATTCAGTGGCATACCTTGATATTTATCTTGAAAATATCTATTATCATACGAAATAAATACTGGGACTCTTCCAGTTACTGCTGGATCAATGTCCTCCGGCTTTTGTCCCCATTGTTTCATTGTATATCTAAGGAATATACTATTATATACATAATATGCAATCCCATTGATATCCTCATCATCACTATTCATTAATTCTAATATAGGAACCTTCGTTTCCATACCATAATTTTCAACAAGCTTAGTTGTAAGTTCAGCTGCCTTTTCATCTCCATATACTAATTTCAAAGTATTTAGATTAAATGGTACTGGAATTAATTTTCCGTACACATTGGCAACTACTTCATGCTGATATCCATACCACTTTGTAAATCTAGATAAATAATCATAAACGATTTTGTCATTTGTATGGAAAATATGTGGTCCATATTCATGTACTAAAACTCCGTATTCATCTAGCATATCATAACAATTCCCTGCAATATGATCTCTTTTTTCTAAAACCAGTACATTTTGTCCGCCATCTTCTGCTAATTTTCGAGCAACCGTCGCTCCTGCACAGCCAGCCCCTATAATTATACTATCGTACACTTTATAACTCCTGTCCGTCCTCTTCAAAGGACTTGTGATTCGCTGATTATAGGTTTCGTCTTTCGATTAACCTTACAATCAATTATCCTATATATAACAAATAGTACGACCGTCTCTAAAACAAACAGTACTACTTTTATCCAAATATATTGAATTCCATCCATTACATCAGTTCCAATTATTGATATTAAATTCGCACATACGTGGAAAATAATTGGAGCCCATATATTTTTATACTTCTCATAAACATATGCCAAAAGCATCCCTGCAAAAAACGCATATACAAACTGCACTAAATTACCATGGGTAATTCCAAATGCCAAACTTGAAATGATTGCTGCTACAAAAGGCTTACAGATCGTCCTGATCCTTTTATAAATCAATCCTCTAAACAATAGTTCCTCTAAAATAGGAGCCATACATACTGTCGTTAAAAAGACCATAAAAAAATCACCACCAAAAACTTTATCAGATAATTCCTGATAGGTCGGTGAATAATTAATAATTCCAGTTATATCAATGAGATTATTAAGTGATAGACATCCAAATATTCCAAATAATGCGGCGTATATATACGAGCAAAATGGCAATGAGACATAACTTATAACCATATGTCTATCTCTATATTTTTTCTTGTCTAAGAAAAAAAACAAATACATAACCGGTATCGTAATCAATCCACTTATAAATGTAAGAAACATTGCTTTTCCATATATAATTTGATTAACCTCTTCGTATATCTGTGAATAGTCAGCCGTATGCGTATTTGCAATTATTCTCATGCATTCAGGAATAATCAATAAAAGCTCTACTATAACTGTAATCGCAAAGTATACAATGTAGGGATATAACACCCTCCAAATTGTTTTTAACATTCCATCTCTTTGCATAAATTCTCTAGTTCCCCTATACTCTATCTAAATATTCTAATAATATAAGCCATTCCTATAAGCTATACTGTTATTTCATTTTGATATTATATTTTTATATTATACCCATTAATTTTCATCGCTATAACAGACGTATATCTTAGTAATTATACGACTATCATTGTTGACCGTCAACCAATTGTTTTCAAGGGCAGTACTACAGAAATTCGTGTACCAATTTCCTCACGACTAAGTACTTCAAAATAGCCCTCATGTTTCTCTATTATCCACTTTGCAATAGAAAGTCCCAAACCAGTACCGCCAGTTTTCTTATCTCTGGCTACATCTGAACGATAGAATCTTTCAAATACGTGGCTAACATCGCTTTCCTTCATTCCTATCCCATTATCTTGAACAGAAAAATAGGATATACCATCCACGTTAATTCCACATCTTAATGAAATCACATCTTTTACAAGTGTGTATTTTGCTGCATTTTCAACCAGAATTCTGGCTGTCTGTTTGAGCATAGAAATATCTGCGTAAACAAAAGCTTCACTATCACCCTTAAATTCATACATATGTTTCTCATCTATCATCAACGATTCTTCATATACTTCCTGCATCATATCATTTAGTGAAAAAGTTTCGAAATTAAGCTGATTTCTACCGCTATCACCTCTTGCAAGAAATAATAATTGTTCAACCAGTTTTTTCATTTGTTCAGACTCATTTTTAATAGCTTCAATAGACTCATTTAATATCGTTTCGTCCTCTTTTCCCCATCTATCAAGCATATTTACATATCCTTGAATAACTGCAATAGGGGTTCTCAGCTCATGTGAGGCATCTGAAACAAATCTTGACTGCTGCCTATAAGATTCTCTCATTCTTTCTAACAAACTATTGATTGCCTTTTCTAATCCTTTTAAATCTGCATCCGTTGTGTTCAATGTACCATTGGGACCCGTTGGCGATATTTTAGCAATTGCATCTTCTAGATTATGGACTTTGGTCTCGTCAAATGAAATATTACTCAATCTGCTAGTCGTCTGCGCTAGATCATTAAGTGGCTGCAGCCTTCTTCTAATCTGCCTCGAACTTGAAAAAAGTTCTCCAATCAAAACAAATAATTGAATACACACCAGCCATATTGCAACCGTATTCAAGATACTGATAACCGTATCTAAACGAATGACATCGTGTAAGCCTTCGTCATCCGCAACTTGATATGTTACAATTTTCAAATCACTATCAAATAACAGTTGTACCTTTTTACTGATATTTCCACTTCCATATGCTTCATATACAGTAATATCACCTTCTTTATATACAGCTCTAGAATTGTCAAATTTAAAGCTTCCAAGTCCCTGCTTTTCCGTAAAATATACACTCGCTCCAATAAATACAAAAGCGATCATAATATCAACGGTCAAGAATGCAGAAAACAGCTTTGCAAGCCACATATATTTTAATTTTCTAGCTGTGGATGTTACCCTTTTTCCTTCATTATTCATACAACCCTCGCCTTATATGTCGCTTTAGTTGGTTAACTTACACCTTATACGTCACTTTTAATCATGTATCCAACGCCTCTTACTGTATGTATAAGCTTAATTCCAAATGCATCATCAATCTTACTTCTCAAATACCTAACATAGACATCTATCACATTTGTTTCACCCATATAATCATAGCCACATACTTTTTCAAGAAGTGTATCTCTTGAAAGAACAATGTCTTTATTTTCCAAAAGTACATGCAACAGCGTAAATTCCCTGTTTGTAAGCTCGACTTCTTTGTCATTTACCTTAACCTGATGTCTGTTTTCATTCAAAGTTACATGATTGCATTCTAATATATTAGTATCAACTACAGTTGTAGTTGATATCTGATTTGCTGAGGATTGATGTTTTTTCAAAGCTGTCCTTATCCTAGCAAGAAGTTCTTCTATCGCAAATGGCTTTGTTATATAATCATCAGCTCCCGAATCAAGCCCTGAAACCTTATCCATTACTGCATCTCTTGCCGTCAGCATAATGACAGGCAAATCAGAGGTCTTACGCAATCTGCGTAAAACCTCCAATCCATTTAGTTTAGGTAACATAACATCCAATAGCATCAAAGAAAATTCCTCATTCTGTGCCATTTCAAGACCTTCTCTTCCATCAGATGCCTTTTTCACAGCATAACCCTCATGTTCTAACTCAAGTTCTACAAAACGCGCAATCTTCTCTTCATCCTCAACTATCAAAATCCTAGTCTCCAAATTTCCCATATCAACCACCATCCCGCCACTAAAGCGCCAAAATCAATCAAATACATTCCAGTATCAAAGCTCTCCCAAAATGTAAATCAAAAATATTAATTTCCTTTGATTTTTTCTAAAAGTGAATCGTGAATATTAATTTATAATCATGCTTTTCCGAAGACCGGCTGAAAGCTGCGCTTATGTTTTTTACAAGACTCAGATGAAAATCGAACGAAGTGAGACTTTTCATCATCTATGAGGCTTATAAAAAACCTGCTGCTTGAAGGAACGGCAAGGCAAAGTATAATTATAAATTAATATTCACTCTCCACCTCCCGTAAAAATTCCAACCTAAATTAATATTCATCCACCCTACCGTAGCGTTTCTACTTAAATTATTTTATTTATTTTTACTTATTTGCACTTGACTTGAAATCGTTTTTTATGTTTTCAGCCGTTTCTGAAGCCTTATCCATAAAATCATTCACTGGCTTTCGGTCAACATCCGGACCTTTAAATGAATACTTAAATCCAAAGAACAAGCCAATAACTAATAGTGGAATTGTTACCCAAAATATAAATAATACAAACAATATAAATACAGTAACTGGTATACATACTGGTTTTTCATTGCTTCTTTCTATTTGGAAAGAATTTTCATTTCCTTTTTTGATTACTTTTCCACACCAACGAAAGAAATTACCGATGATTTCCCCAAAACTAGTATCATTTGAGCTGTATGATGTGGAATTCTGCGTATCAGAATTATCCTCACCATTCGTTGTATATGATGTGGTCTTTGGTCCATTTACTTTTCCTAGCTTCTCCAAATACACCATAGCATCAAGCATATCCCACTCATTTGACTCAAGTGCTTCTTTTGCCTCTTCGTAGCTTACATTTGCTTTCTCTCTTAACTTCTCTACCTTTTCAAATTGGTCCATACTAACACCCATCCTTTTCACCTATTTTCTTAAAAACGAATTTGTTTTGCTAACATGGGTATATCATACAATTACAAAATTAAACAAAAATGTGTTAAAGATTAAAATCAGATTAAGATTAGAAAACATTCTACATTCTATCTGGTGCTTCAATACCGAGCAAATCAATGCAACATTCCAAAATACTCTTAGTCAATGAGATTAATGAAATATAACCTTTTTGCTTATCAGCATCCTCTTCTATTAAGATTTTTGTATCATGATAGAATCCGTTAAATGCATCCGAAACATCATATATAAATTGGCAAAGCTTATGAGGTGCTTTCTCTTCTTCTGCCGCTGTTATTACGTCACTCATCTTGGTGAGTGAAAGCATAAGTGCCTTCTCTTTAGAACCTTCTGGCGTAGCAATTTTAAGGTTTTCAAGACTTCCACCATTTTCAATATATTTAGTTAAAATCGATTTAATTCTTACGATTGTGTAGAGTATATATGGTCCTGTGTTTCCTTCAAATGAAGTAAATCGATCAATATCAAAGGCATAATCCTTAGCCGCCTGATTTGATAAATCTCCATATTTTAATGCTGCAAGCCCAACCATCTTGGCAGTATTTCTAGCTTCAGATTCTTCCACAGTTCTATTTTCTATAATCTTATTGTATACAGCTTCATTAATATCAGCGATTAAATTCTCAAGACGCATAACACCGCCTGATCTAGTCTTAAATGGCTTGCCATCTTTGCCATTCATTGTACCAAATCCAAGAAATGTGAGTTTTGTATCTTCCTTTACTAATCCAACCTTTTTTGCGACTCTAAAAACCTGTGTAAAGTGAAGTGCCTGACGTTTATCAGCTATATAGATATATTGATCTGGACTATATAACTTCTCCCGTTCAATAATTGTTGCCAAATCAGAAGTTGCATAAAGAGACGCCCCATCCGTTTTTCTTACAATACAAGGTGGAAGCTCCTTTGAATCAGTGTCAAGCGCCACATCAACAACCATAGCCCCTTGACTTTCATATGCAAAGCCTCTGTCAATAAAATCTTGAACCATATCTGGAATAAAAGGCTGAGCATCGCTTTCACCCTTCCACAAATCAAATGTAACATTAAGGTTACTATAATTTTTCATCAAATCCACTTTTGAAACATTCATAATCTGTTGCCATACTGCTGTAAATGCCCGATCACCATTTTGAAGTTTCAAAGTTGCTTCATGCGCGCGTTCTTTAAATTCCGGATTTTCTTTTGACTTTATACTAGCTGCTGGATATATATCTTCTAGTTCTGAAATTGTAAATGGCGGTTCTGTCGGATATTCGCCTGCATAGTCTTCAACAAAATATACGAGTTCTGGCTTCCTATCTCTTAATTCCTCAATAATCAAACCCATCTGAAGACCCCAGTCTCCAAGATGAACATCACTAATCACATGATTACCAACAAACTTTTCAATACGTTTTACACTCTCACCAATTACAGCTGAACGTAAATGTCCAACATGAAGAGGCTTTGCTGCATTCGCTCCGCCAAAATCTATCATTACAGTTTGTGGTTTTCCAACCAATTTATATCCAAAAGCCTTAGCATTTCTCATTTCTTCTAAATATACACCTAAATATGTTTCATCTAAAATGATATTGATAAAGCCCGGATTCACGCATTCAATATTCTTAAATGTCTGATTTCCCTCTAACTTTGCAACAACTTCACTTGCAATCATAAATGGTGCTTTCTTATATTCTTTTGAAGCCGCCATCGCTCCATTGCACTGATACTCGCACAAATCGGGTCTGTTAGAAACGGTTACCCTTGCATATTTTTCATCATATCCGCATTCATTGAATGCAGATATAAACTGATCTCCAATTAATTCTAAAATAGTCTTCATGGACATTGCTCCTTTTAACTTTTAAACTTCAAAAAGTGCTTTAATATTCGGCACTATTTAATATTTGGAACTCTTTAATATTCATTACTCTTTAAAATTCAATGCTCTTTAAAATTCAATACTCTTTAATATTCATCACTCTTTAATATTCATTACTCTTTAATATTCATCACTCTTTAATATTCAATACTCTTTAATATTCAATGCTCTTTAAAAACATAGCATAGCTCTCAGCTGGTAAGCTTAAAACTGCATCACTCTTACCTTCTAACACATCCAGAATTTCTTCAGGTTTTCTCTTGCCATTACCTACATCAAGTAAAATTCCAACCATTAATCTTGCCATATTATGAAGAAAATCATCTGCTTTAATTCTGATTTCTATTTTTTCACCACTATCATAAATTTCTACACTTTCAACATTTCTTACTGTTGATTTTGTCTTCTTGGCTGTTGAAAAAGTCTTATAATCATGGCTTCCAACAAAATGCCTTGCACCCAGTTTCATTGCTTCCATATCCAACTTGCTAAAAGAATGATACATATATTTTCTTTCAAAGACATTAGCAATCTTCTTTGTATCTATTTTATATACATATGTCTTTGACTTAGCATTCAACTGGCTGTGGAATCTATAATCAACTTCTTGCAATTCAAGTACTGAAATATCTCTAGGAAGATATCTGTTTAAATAATTCTGAATTTCATAAACAGGCATAGTAGTATTAATCTTAAAATTAGCAATTTGTGCATAAGCGTGGACACCTTTTTCAGTTCTAGCTCCGCATATAATCTCAACCTCTTGTTCAGACATCTTTTTTAATACTTCTTCGATTTTGCAATAGATTGTGTTTGCAGATTCATCTTTACCAATTCGTTGCCATCCATCATACCTGCTACCATCATATTCGATTTTCATTTTATAATTATTCATTTATTTTATATTTCCTTTCTAGTGCATATCTCATTTAATTTAAAATCATTCTAGTTTCTAAGTGTCTTATCTCTTATCTCTTATCTCTTATCTCTTATCTCTTATCTCTTATCTCTTATCTCTTATCTCTTATCTCTTGCTTCTTGTTTCTTGTTTCTTGTTTCTTGCTTCTTGTTTCCAAAATATATTTCACATTTTCATATTATACACCAATTTCACCAAAACTGACAATAGTCATATTACTTGTTGCAAAAATCAAGTGGCTTGATACCCACACAGCATATCAAGCCACTTAAATATTAATCCTTTTAATCTTTTAAATCATTTAATCTTTTATTCTTTTTAGCCCGGATTTTAGTAGCAAACGCATCTCAACGTGTATCCAGTGAATCATAATTTTTAATGATTCATTTACCGCAGACCGGCTGAAAGTAGCGCAGCTGCTTGAAGGAAAGGCAAGGCAAATGCATCATTAAAAATTATAATTCACTTCAACACCTCCCAAATTTTGCCACTCAAATCCCCCTCAATTGCTGTCATCTATGCTATAATTTGGTGCTTCCTTTGTAATATGAATATCATGAGGATGACTTTCTTTTAAAGAAGCAGCAGTGATTTTAACAAATTTGCCGTTTTCTTTCAAAGATTCAATATCTGGTGTTCCACAATAACCCATACCAGATTTTAAGCCTCCCATTAACTGGAAGATTGTATCTTCAGCTGAGCCCTTGTAAGCAACACGTCCTTCAACACCTTCTGGTACAAGCTTTTTCGCGTTAGTCTGGAAATATCGATCCTTACTACCATTTTCCATCGCTGAAATAGATCCCATACCTCTGTAAACTTTATACTTTCTACCTTGATACAATTCAAATGTTCCTGGGCTTTCATCGCATCCTGCAAATATACTGCCCATCATACATACATTCGCACCTGCTGCGATTGCCTTGACAATATCACCTGAATACTTAATTCCTCCATCGGCAATAATGGGAATACCGTAGCTTTTTGCTGCTTCATAAGAATCCATAACAGCTGTAATCTGAGGCACTCCATTACCAGCAACAATTCTTGTTGTACATATAGAACCAGGACCGATGCCTACTTTAACAGCATCAACGCCAGCTTCAATCAAAGCCTTCGTGCCTTGTCCAGTCGCCACATTACCAGCAATAACCTGAAGATCAGGATGCCTTGCTTTTATTTCTTTCACAGTTCTAATAATATTACTTGAATGTCCATGTGCTGAATCAATTACGATTACATCTACTTTAACTTTTACTAAAGCATCAACTCGGTCCTCTATATTACTAGTAATCCCCACTGCTGCGCCACAAAGAAGTCTTCCCTGTGAATCCTTTGCTGACAATGGATACTTAATCTGTTTTTCAATATCTTTAATTGTGATAAGTCCTTTGAGATTAAAATCATCATCAACAATCGGTAATTTTTCTTTTCTCGCTGCTGCTAAGATCTTTTTTGCTTCAGGAATTGTAATGCCAACTTTAGCCGTAATTAATCCTTCAGTTGTCATACGTTCACTGATTTTTTTAGAAAAGTCCTCTTCAAACTTAAGATCACGATTCGTAATAATACCTACTAATTTACCGTTTTTTGTAATCGGAACGCCTGATATTCTAAATTTACTCATCAAATCATTCGCATCTTCTAATGTATTATCAGGATGTAAATAAAATGGATCTGTAATAACACCA
>Ga0302173_10001036_pt1 | contig 14247 bp, 11 predicted proteins | sample I_Fen_N3_1_FD_198785 | JGI IMG/M metagenome (GOLD analysis project Ga0302173, IMG submission 198785) | Peat permafrost microbial communities from Stordalen Mire near Abisko, Sweden - I_Fen_N3_1 | ecosystem: Environmental > Terrestrial > Soil > Wetlands > Permafrost | place: Sweden: Abisko... | reverse complement strand
TCAATCAGCATTTTGGAAAGGCAGATCAGTTTTACATCATTGAGGTTGACGATGAAAGTAGATATGAACTGATTGAACTACGAGAAATACCTCCAGTTTGTCAGGGTGGTGATCATGATGATGATGATGCGATACAAAGAAATGTAAAAGCATTATCGGACTGCCAATATGTCTTAGTAAGTAGAATTGGGCAGCGGGCAGAAAATGAATTAGAAAAGCATGGAATTAGCGTATATGTCATACCTGACATGATAGAAGATGCGTTAAATAAGTTGATTTCTTATGTTGAAATAAATAATATGATAAATAATCTTGCAAAGTAGGAGGACACGAGTTAATGGGAGAAATATATTCTGGTATTCGAGAAAGTAGGCCGAATACGTTTAATGATTTAGGCGATAATAGTAAAAATATCGAAGAGAATTTTGATAAAGGATGTTTAAAGAGGGCAGATAGAAGTTTTGCTCAGGGCTTACAGTGTCAACAGATAAACAGCATGGCGGCGCTTATGTCATTGGATGATGCTGTGTTTATTGCACATTCGCCACAAGGTTGCGTTGGCTGTGCTACTATGGCAACCGATGTATTTCGAGTAGGCCAGGCACATAGAGGCGTGAAAGTGATTCGTAATCCAAGAGTAATTGTAACAAATATTGATCAAAACGATGTTATTTTTGGTGGTGAGAAGAAACTTGTGGAGGCAATTAACTTTGCAAAAGAAAGATATAATCCAAAACTTATATTTATTTTTTCTTCTTGTGCATCAGGAATTATTGGAGATGATATTGATTCCATCGCAAAAGAAATTCAAGAAGAAAGTGAAGCTCTCATAATTCCAATTCACTGCGAAGGCTTTAAGTCTAAAATATGTGCTTCTGGATTTGATTCAGCATTTATTTCAATATCAAAATACATATTAAAGGAAGAAAAACAGCCTAAGATAGAAGGGCTAATAAATTTATTTGCGCCTACGACTGTAAGTTATAAAGATCAGGTGGAGATTGAGCGAATGTTAAGCGAATTGGGGCTTAGCGCTAATTATATACCATTTTATAGTTCACTTGAAAAAATTAAAAAAATCCCATCAGCAATTGCTTCTACTTCTATATGTAAAGTATTTGCGGATGAATTTATGAAAGAGCTTGAGGAAAAATATGATATCCCATATTCTCATACAGTTATGCCAATTGGAGTGCGGAATACTGATAAATGGTTTAGAGGTCTTGCAGGTATCGTTGGCAAGGAAAAGCTAGCAGAAGAAATTATTGAAAAAGAGCATGCACGAGTATTACCTGAAATCGAAAAAATTAAAAAACGTCTGCAAGGTAAGAGAGTATTTATTTGTGGTGGAACAGGCCGTTCATTTGCAGCAGCAGCACTAATTGATGATTTTGGGATGAAGTTGGTGGGACTTGAAACACCGACCTATGATGATGATGCACAGCTTGATATTGAGTATTTAAATGGAATACATAAGGACTTTGTCGTAGATATTGCGAATATGCAGCCATTTGAACAAATCAATCTTGTAAAAAGATTAAAGCCAGATGTATTTATTGGTGTGCCAAGTTGGGCGGCAAGGCTTGGAATTCCAACTACGCATGTTCTTGATATGAAACGACCAACAATGGGTTACGATGGAATACTTTATCTTGGTAATAAAATCGCGGATCAAATAGATAATCCAGGCTTTAATGTGAAACTTTCAAAACATGCGAGACTTCCATATAGAGAGAGCTGGTATGAAGAAAATCCATTTAAATATATAGAAGGGTAAAAGTGTGAACGATAAAATCATTCACACATAAGATTTGTGATTGCAGCTCAAACTTGAGATTATCTTTGCTAAAGCAAGACACAGGAAGGTAGGTTGAAAATTATGTCAAAAGTAACAGAAAGCCCAAGAGGCAACTGCGTTCTTGGCGGGATAAATGCCGTATTAGGAGCGGTTGATAGAGTCTGTCCTATATTTCATGCAGGTCCAGGTTGTTGTATGCAAACCTCTGCTGGCGAAGCAGGACAGTCTGGTGGAAAGACTCCTCACTTTGTTTCAAGTGTTTCCATACCTAGTTCAAATATGTTAGAAAAAGAAGTCGTATTTGGTGGGGTTGATAAGCTTAGAAGTACAATAAAAGGCACATTAGAAGTGATTGATGCCGATGCATATTTTGTATTGACTGGTTGCACGGCGGGCATTATCGGTGATGATATTGTCAGTGTGGTAGAAGAATTTAGTCAAGAGGGTCATCCGGTTTACGCAATAGAAACTCCTGGTTTTGCTGGAAATAGTGAATTGGGTTATGAAGTTGTATTTGATACATTTTTAGACCAAATAATTGAAGTGGGAAGGCCCAAACAGAAAAATCTAGTTAATCTTCTTGGAATTATTCCGTATCATGATCCATTTTGGAGCGGCGATTTAGAAGAATTAACAAGAATACTAAATAAGCTTGGGTTGGAAGTGAACACCTTTTTTACGAAACATCAGGGAATTGAAAATATCAAAAACTCTTCAGCCGCAGTATTAAATATAATTGTCAATCCTTGGTTACTTCAAGGCGCAGCAACCGTATATGAGGAAAGATTTGACGTTCCAAGTATTCGTATTGCAGGCATTCCAATAGGAGCAACCGATACTACTGTATTTGTAAGGCGGGTTGCAGAAGCGCTTAACATTGATAGTGCATTGGTAGAAAAAGTGATTGAAGAAGAAGAGGATTATGTTTATAGTTATTTAGAATGTGCAATCGGTCAGCTAAGCTGGAAACGTTTTGCTGTAGTTGGGGACGCCAATTATGCGATTGGGATTACTAGGTATTTGGCAAATGATTACAGCTTTACACCACAAGTAATTATTATTACAGAGCCAATGTTTCGTGAAAGTGACAAGGAACTCATAACAAAGCGCCTTACGGAGTTGGAATATGCTAGACCTCCAAAAGTCTATTTTGAGCCAGATCAATATAATATAACTAAAATTTTAGAAGAAGATGACGAAATTACGCTTTTGATTGGAAGCACCAATGAGAGAGAAATCGCTCTAAAAAAAGAAATTCAGTGTAGCGTAATTATGTTCCCAATTACAGACCGGTTAATATTTAACCGTACATACGTTGGTTACAGAGGTAGCTTGACGTTAATTGAAGATTTATTTGATAATTTATAATTCGTTATACCGAAAGTAAAAAAAACACTACAATCTCGGTTGTAGTGTTTTTGATAGAATTCGCTTTATTCATATTTTCAGGTAAGCTTGAACTGCATTTTATAAAGCAAATTTTTATTCGATTTATTCGCCTTATTCACATTTGCCACAGGTAGCGCAATCAGTACATTCATTTGCAACCAATGGGATAGAACTTAACTTAATATCAACTATATCACTAATCCTAATTGTAAATTCATCCAAGCATGTAAACGTGATCGTTTCGTTATCAAACCGTACCTTCAAAGGAATTAATTCGGTTGCTTCGATACTTGTGCTACTTTCAACATATAATGGGGCAAGATAATGAATCTTTCCGGATTGATCTGTGATTTTAATGATATCAGTAGAAGTGACAAGTTCTAAAACTTTGTAATCAGATCCATCAAAAATCAGAGAATTCTGATCAGCGTGAATTCCCATTGCACTAGAGTCATAAGCATGAAGAATTCCAATAGGCGTTTCTATCTCATAAGGACTATCTGGTTCTAGAGAATGTAAACTTCCGTCATTTAGAAATGAAAATCCAATTCTTGTTTCAATCACTCCAAGTGGTGTAGGAACAGATGTTGTTTCACCTGGGAAAAATGAAACACTTTTAACGTTACCATCAAGATAGAAAAATATACTGTTAACTTTTAAATTAAAGTTTGTATTTAATATAGTAAAAGGGATCTTTTTTGCTAATTCAGCCTCATCCGATTCTAACCACATTCCATTAATCGCACCATTTAGTGGAAAGATTCTTTTAATGGAGCCATTTTTATAAAAAGTAATCAGTTCTGCCGTAATGACTCCAAGTGGGGTATTAACAGGAGTCTGTTCCTGCAAATCTATACTTTTAAGCTCACCGCTTTCAAAAAACAAAAGGCACTTTGTATTCTTTCTTCGCCCCGTAAAATCTTCAAAACGTGGAATCAAGATACCAATGGAGGTGTTTAATTTGTGTTCACTATCTAAACATACAGAATCAAGATTTCCATTTTCATAAATTGAATATCTTGGTACATTATTTAAATTTCCGTAATTCGTTGAAAAACTTTGCATATTTATCCTCATTCCTGCGCATCTTTTTGCGCATGTCAAGTTTGTGTCTGTGCTTTGTGTAGGCACAAATCTTTCAATTTTATACTCATTTTTGCACTATATTCAAAAGTTTTTAATGTTTAATTAAAAACTGATGTGCATATCAAATTTGTGCAAGCTTGTGTGTAAATGATAAAATCATTCACACATATCCGTTTATATCATAGCATATATATATGAATAGTATAGAAAAAGAATCTTAAATTGTCAATTATTATTTAAAATATTTAGAGGGTTCCGAAAAAAAGGAAATTTAATTGTTGACAAACAACAGAAAAGGGGTTTATAATTCAAAAAATAGAATTCATACAAAGAAAGTATGAAAAGTAAGAAATACATTTAGAAGTTAAAAATAGCAATTAGCAAAGTGGATTATAAATGTCCGGTTTGACTTTTATAAATGATGGAGGATAGAAAATGGGAGAACTTAGACAGATTGCAATATATGGAAAAGGTGGAATTGGTAAGTCAACAACTGCACAGAATTTGACTGCAGGACTTGCAGAATTGGGAAAGCAAGTTATGGTCGTTGGATGTGACCCTAAGGCAGATTCTACAAGATTATTATTGGGAGGTTTAGCCCAAAGAACAGTTCTTGATACTTTAAGAGAAGAAGGCGAAGAGGTTGATCTTGCATCAATTTTAAAGTCTGGTTATAGAGGAATTCGATGTGTGGAGTCAGGTGGACCAGAACCTGGGGTTGGATGTGCAGGACGAGGAATTATTACTTCAATTGGATTGTTAGAACGACTAGGTGCATATACATCTGATTTAGATTATGTGTTTTATGATGTTCTTGGAGATGTTGTATGTGGTGGCTTTGCAATGCCAATTCGAGAAGGTAAGGCTAAAGAGATATACATAGTTGCAAGTGGTGAGATGATGGCATTATATGCAGCAAACAATATTGCAAAAGGAATTCAAAAATATGCGAAAAAAGGTGGAGTTAGAATAGGCGGAATTATTTGTAACAGTCGTAATGTTGACCGTGAGATTGATTTGCTTCGCGCTTTTGCAGAAGAATTGGGGACGCAATTAATTTACTATATACCTAGAGACAATATTGTACAGAGAGCTGAAATCAGAAAGCAGACAGTTATTGAATACAAAGCAGATGCAGCTCAGGCAGAAGAATACAGAAATCTTGCAAAAGCAATTCAAGAAAATACACATTTCACGATTCCGACACCAATGTCACAGGAAAGATTAGAAGAGATTTTGGTAGAATTTGGGTTGATGGATCTGAATGATGATTATAGAATTTAGGCAATAATTAGGTGACTATTTAGAAGGCAGTATTTCGCGAAGCGTGTAATTGTTCAAGAACTGAACAGTTACATAATTAGATTATAAAATAAAAAGAAATTTTTTAATGTGAACTTGCGGAAGAAAATCCGCTTAAAATATTTAATAAAAGGAGTGTATACATTATGGCTAAGATTTTTGGAAGTGTAACAGAGTTAATTGGTGGAACACCATTACTTGAAGCAAAGAATTATGCAAAGAAAAGAAATATTAATGCTAGGCTCATCACAAAGTTAGAGTACTTCAATCCAGCAGGAAGCGTTAAGGATAGAATCGCTCTTGCAATGATTGTAGACGCGGAGACAAAGGGTATTTTAAAGGAAGGTTCGGTGATTATTGAACCTACTAGTGGTAACACAGGGATTGGTCTTGCATCTATTGCAGCCGCAAGAGGATACAGAATTATTTTAACAATGCCTGAGACAATGAGCGTTGAAAGAAGAAACCTATTAAAGGCTTATGGCGCAGAACTTGTATTAACAGAAGGTGCCAAAGGTATGAAAGGTGCAATTGCAAAAGCAGAAGAATTAGCAAAGGAAACACCTAATTCATTTATACCAGGACAGTTTGTTAATCCTGCAAATCCTGAGATACACAGAAAAAAAACTGGTCCAGAAATTTGGAATGATACGGATGGAAAGGTAGATATATTCGTTGCTGGTATTGGTACAGGTGGAACAATTTCTGGTATTGGTGAGTATTTAAAGTCACAGAATAAGGATATTAGGGTAGTCGCAGTAGAGCCAGCAAGTTCTCCAGTATTATCTGAGGGAAAGGCAGGACCACATAAGATTCAGGGCATTGGTGCAGGTTTTATTCCAGAAACATTGAATACAAAAATTTATGATGAAATAGTAACAATTGAAAATGATGATGCTTTCGCAGCTGGAAGAGCATTTGCACATGCAGAAGGAATTCTAGTTGGAATTTCATCAGGGGCAGCATTGTATGCAGCAGAAATATTAGCAAAGAGGCCTGAAAATGCAGGAAAAATAATTGTCGTATTACTACCAGATACTGGTGAAAGGTATTTGTCTACAGCATTGTTTACGGACTAAGAAGGGGGGGAGTCGAGTGAATATGGATTTCTAATGATCGATTTTACTTGCCTTTCCTTCAAGCAGTATCGTTTTTGCAAGAATCAGGGATGATGAAAAGACTCGCTTCGCTCATTTTTCATCTGAGTCTTGTAAAAACGATGGGCACTGCTTTCAGCCGGTCTGCGTAAAATAGATCATTAGTAATCCGTATTCACGGGGACTGGTTGGGAAAAGCGTTAAAGGCATAAAGGCATAAAAATATAAAACGTGAAAAAAAATATGAGGAATTTATAGATGAAACTATAGGTTCCTTAAAAAATAGTGCTTTTCCTAGTAATTCAATATGAAATATATGAACTAAAAATGGAAAAGAAGGGATAGATAAGAAGTGGATTTTTGGAGTTTAGATAATAAAAAGGGATAGAAAATATAAATATGAAAGGTGCAGGGTATAAATATGGCAATGCAATTAGACATTTCTGATATTGGAACTAGAGAAAGTAGATTGGGTTCGATTACGGGGTATGTAGGAGATTTAAAGGATTTGGCAACTCAGAGTAATTGTGGTTCATTAAAAGGCTGTGCTCGATGCTTTTCGCAGTCAAGTACATGTCTTTCCTCATGTGCACTAAGTCAGCTAGCTGGAATTCGTGATGTGGCGGTTGTTCATCATGGACCCTCAGGTTGTTCTGTAACGGGAACGGGAATTTATGCAGTTACGAAACAGGTGGCAGCAAAAAGAGGAATTATAAATAATTCTGTATATATTGGAACTGATATGAATGAAGAAGACACCATCTTTGGCGCAGGAGATGCGCTGAAGGATATTGTACTTGAGACATACAAAAGATATAAACCGAAAGCAATCTTTGTAAGTAGTTCATGTGCGACAGGAATCATTGGTGAGGATATAGATAGCATTGTTGACGATTTAAGGGAAGAAATAGATGTACCTATTGCTGCAGTACATTGTGAAGGCTTTAAGTCCCGTATCTGGGCAACTGGATTCGATATTTCAGACCATGCAGTATTATCTACGATTGTACAGCCACCTAAGCAGAAGAGAAATACGATAAACTTTAAAAACTTCTTTGAAAGTGCAAGAGATGAAATTATAGAAATTTTTAAAAATTTTGATGTTGTGCCTACTTTCTTATATGCAAATGCGACAGTTGAAGAACTTTCTCATATATCAGAGGCACTTGCAACCGTAAGTATCTGCGGAACTCTTGGGAATTACTTGGGAAATGGCTTGGAAGAAAAATATGGAGTGCCATATATAAGAACAATTAATCCACTGGGCGTTGTTGGTTTTGAAACATGGCTTAGAGAAATTGGAAAAGTAATACATAAAGAAACAGAAGTTGAGAAATACATTGAAGTAGAAAGAACAAAATATTTACCTCAGATTGAAGAAGTGGCGAAAGAATTAAAGGGTCTGAAAGCAGTACTCGGCATGGGACCTGGTTATACATTTGAAGTATCAAGAGTCCTTCAGGAACTAGGCATTGAGGTGCTTCATGCAGCAGCTTGGCACTATGATAAGAAATATGATAATGGTGAGGTACCACCAGCTATGGAATTCCTTCTTGAAAATAATCCTAATTTTGAAGTAAGTGTAGCAGATCAGCAAAACTTTGAAGTACTCAATATTTTAAATAGATTACAGCCAGATGTATATCTTTCACGTCATCCAGGTTCAACGGTTTGGGCAATCAAACAGGGATTCCCAGCAGTATATGTAGCAGATGAATATATGATTTTTGGGTATAAAGGTACTTTGGATTTTGCGCATACGGTACTAGATACAATTCGTAATAGAAGTTTCGAGAAAAATCTTGCGAAAAGAGTAAAACTTCCATATACAGATTGGTGGTATAAGCAAGAATCAGGATTATTTTTAGAGAATAAATAGATGGAGGTCAAATTAGATTATGGCAAAGATATTAGATAAGCAAAGATACAAATGTGCGATGAGTGCGATGTCAACTGTACAGGCAATTGAGCGAGCAATTCCAATCCTTCATTCTGGTCCTGGATGTGCACAAAAATTATCAAATTCATCTGGAAGCAGCGGATATTTTTCACCTAACATTTTCCCCTGTACTAGTATTAATGAAGAGGATGTAGTCTTTGGAGGAGAAAAAAAGCTTCGTTCTACGATTGAGAATTCACTAAAAATTATTGATGCAGACTTATACGTAGTTCTAACAGGCTGTACACCTGAAATTGTTGGTGACACCGTGGAAGATGTAGTTAGCGATTTTGTAGATGCAAAAAAACCAGTCATATTTGCCTCTACACCAGGATTTAAAGGTAATAACTATAAAGGGCACGAATGGGTCGTAAATTCTATTGTCGAGCAGTATTTGAAGCCTTCAGACCATAAGACAAAAGGACTGGTAAATATTTGGGCAGATGTGCCTTATCAGGATGAATTCTGGGCTGGAAATTTTAGAGAACTTGAAAAACTTGTCGCAGAACTAGGACTGATCCCGAATACAATATTTGGTTATAAAAGAGGGATAGAGAATATCAATAAGATTCCAGAAGCGCAGTTTAATCTATTGGTGTCACCTTGGGTAGGGCTTGAAAATGTAAAAATCATGGAAGAAAAGTTTGGAACACCTTATTTACATTATCCAACACTTCCAATAGGAGCATTTGAAACAAGTAAATTTCTACGCGCAGTTGGAGAATTTGCAGGTGTTGATAAGGAAAAAGTAGAAGCAATCATTACAGAAAAAGAAGAGTATTACTATTATTATATTGAGCGTTTTGCAGATTTGTTCCTTGAAACTAGAGTTATGTCTAAGAAATTCACAATCGTTGCAGATGCACAATATGCACTTGGTATTACAAAGTTCCTTGTAAATGATCTAGGATTATTCCCTGCCAAACAATTTATTGTGGATGATACACCAAAGGAATTTAGAAAAGATATCGAAGGATATTTCAAGGATTTAAATTATGATATTGAAGCAGATGTAAGTTTTATAACAGATGGTTATAAAATACATAAAGAAATAGAAAGTATAGATTACCATGGTTATCCATTAATCCTTGGCGGATATTGGGAAAAGGAAATTGCAGCAAAAGTAAATGCACATTTTTTAAATGTATCTTGGCCGGTGAATGAGCGTTTGGTTATGAATAGTTATTATGTGGGTTATGATGGGGGATTGAAACTGATAGAGGATATTTATTCGGTTGTAAAGACTAGATTTAACTGAGGGATAAAGGGTGTGGGGGTGAGGGTGAGGGAATATGAAGTTATCATTATTTATTTCGCTTGCCTTTCCTTCAAGCAGCATATTTTTTCGCAAATCTCATAGAGATGAAAAGTCTCACTGCGTTCGATTTTTATCTCTATGAGGTTTGGAAAAAACATAGGCGCTGCTTTCAGCCGGTCTGCGCAAAATGAATAATGATAACTTCATATTCCCGCCTACTTTATCGTTGGGGCGTGAAGGCAAAAGCGTAAAAGATAAAAACGAAAAGACAAAGCGAAAAAACAAAGCAAAAAAACAAAGCGAAAAGAGACAAATGCAAGAAGATATAAGGAAGCCAGACATGGAGGCATAAAGAAGCAGACATAAGATACAGACATAAGATACAGACATACAGACATACAGACATAAGACATACAGACATAAGGCATACAGACATAAGGCATACAGACATAAGGCATACAGACATAAGGCATACAGATATAAGACATACAGACATAAGCCATAAAGCCATAAAGGCGCGGACATAAGATACAGATATATGAAAGTATAGATATTGGATAGTGGAATTCACATTAAAAATATACCGCGAAGGGGCGGAGGAGGATGTTGATATGGGAAAAATCAATAAATCTATAACGGAGTTAGTAGGCAATACACCATTGCTTGAGTTGGTGAATTATGAGAAACAAAATGGTTTGGAGGCTGAAATTGTAGTAAAACTTGAATATTTTAATCCGAATCAGAGCGTGAAGGACAGAATTGCATTGGCGATGATTGAAGATGCGGAAAAAAAGGGGTTATTAAAGCCTGGATATACGATTGTTGAGACGACAAGCGGTAATACGGGGATTGGTTTGGCGGCAATCGCAGCTACAAAAGGATATAAGTTTAGGGTATATATTCAGGATAATGTAAGTGTAGAAAGATTTAAGGTTATTAATGCGTTTGGTGGAGAGACGATTAAATTTTCTACGGTGCCAGCAGTCGTAAAGGTACTTGAAGAAACCGGAGGAGATTTTGTTGCTGCGATCAAATCGTTGGAAAAAGAAGTGTTGTCAAAAGAAAAAAAAATATTTTTTGTAAATCAAGTTGCAAACCCTGCAAATCCTGCAGTACATAAAGCCACAACGGGCCCAGAAATCTGGGATGATACAAATGGAAATATAGATTTTCTCGTTGCTACAGTAGGTACAGGAGGCACAATATCAGGTGCGGGCGCATATCTGAAGTCAAAAAATCCTGATTTAAAGATAGTAGCGATCCAACCAGGTCCTGGCTCCCTTCCGAGTGAAGAAAATCCTACACCACCCGATATTACTGGCGTTCATTCATTTTCAGGAATACCAGAGGAAAGAATTCCTAAAACCATGGATTTGAGCATTTATGATGAAGTATTCGAAGTAGAGACACCACAGGCTTATGAGGCTGCAAGAGCCGTAGCAAAGTCAGATGGAATCTTAATCGGTACTTCTTCAGGGGCGGCTATTCATGTAGCTACAGAATTAGCCAAGCGACCAGAAAATAAAGGAAAACGAATTGTGGCTATCTTAGCAGATACGGGACTTCGTTACTTATCCACTGGATTGTTTGAATAATCGCAAAAGTAAATGTCGTTGTGAGACAGAAATGAGGTTGTTATGTCATATAAGATAGCAATCGCGTCTACGGATGGAATTTATGTAGATGCCCATTTTGGAGGTGCATCATCATTTCTAATCTATGAAGTAAATGGCGATGGAAGTTATGAAAATAAAGAAGTAAGAATTGTTTCTGGTACAAGTGGGGACAGAAGTAGTGATTCAATTATACCTTCAGGAGAAACTGAAAATAGCTGTGGAAGCGGTTCTGACTGTACCAATAAGTCTAACTGCACAAGTAATGCAAACAGTTGCCAAAGATCCAGTTACGCAAGCCCTAATGAAAATGAAAGCGTAAGGGAAAGCGGCGGTGGTTGTGGTGGTCATTCTGATTCAAAGATTGAGGCAAATGTTGCATTGATTGCAGATTGTCGTTGCCTGCTTTGCTATAAGGTTGGTGCAGGTGCCGAAAGACAACTGGAGCGAAAAGCCATTACAGCGTTTCAAGTTAATTATAAAATTAAGGATGCACTCGAAAAAATAATTAATTATTATATAAAGATTGATAATCACATATCACTTAGAAATGCAAGATAATAACAAGATAATGAGCATAAAAAAAGGAACTTATTTTTGAAATATAAGCTCCTTTTTTATTTGCTATATTATAATGAAGCAGATGGTAATTTTGATGATGCTTTCTTATTGAAATATGATAATGTAATAGATAAAAGTAGCCCAACCAAAACAAATCCTGATAAAACGAATGTTGCGACACCAAATCCGCTAGCGACAGCAGCTGGCTCTGAAACTTGGTTACTTAAGGCTTTTAACTGAGCTGCGGACATAATTCCAATAAATAAGGACGAACCAATTGCAGATGCAAGTTGCTGAAGCGTGTTTATTATGGCTACCCCATGTGGATAAGATTCTCTTGGTAATGTATTAAGAGCAGTTATTTGTGAGGGTGACATCGTAAGTGAAATCCCAATATCTATTACAATAAATAACATAATGATTTTAATGATAGATGTATCAGTATTTGAATAAGATAAAATAAATAACGGTACAAGAATCACAGCAAATCCGACTGGTACTAAAACTTTTGTACCAAATTTATCATATATTTTACCAGCGATAGGGGTTACAACTGCGGATGCAAGAGAGGCTGGAAGTAGAACCATTGCAGTTAAAAATGTAGTCGATTTGAGTGCACCTTGAAGAAACATTGGCAACATTACAGCTAGAGTAAATATTGTCATCATTGAAATCATGACAAGTATGGTTCCGATTGAAAATACGGGATACTCAAATGTTCGTATGTCTAACATTGGTTCTTTTAATGATAACTGACGTCTACAAAATAAAATCAAAGAAAGTATTCCAATTATGAAAATCAAAGCGGTTATTTTAATGTTTTGGCTTCCACTAATACTACTTAACGCATATATAAAACCTCCAAATCCAATGGTAGATAATATAATTGATATAAAATCGATCTTAGGTTTTGTAACAGTTGATGTACTAACTAAATAAATCGAACCGAGAATCATAGCTAAAATTATAATTGGAATTAATATGAAAAATAGTGTATGCCAATTAGAAAATTCTAATACAATTCCGGCAATTGTTGGCCCCAGAGCTGGCCCAAGAATAAGGGCAGCACCACATAATCCCATGGTTGCACCACGTTTTTGGGGAGGTGTTACTACTAATACGGTATTCATCATAATCGGAATCAACATACCTGTTCCTGCTGCTTGTAAAGCTCTTGATAGTAGCAACATAATAAATGACCCTGAAAAAGCAGCGCATATTGTACCTAGTAAAAATATGGACATCGCTGATAAATATAATGGCTTTGTTTCGAATGTTTGAATTAAAAAAGCGGTAACTGGTACTAGAATTGCTACAATAATCATATATGCGGTAATTATCCACTGTATTGTTCCTGCTGTAACATTCATTTCCACCATTAGAGATGATAGTGCAACATTTAATATTGTCTCATTAAATACGGATATAAATCCACTAAATACCAATACTGCTATTATTGCATTTATATTGGTTGATCTTTTTGTTTCCATTAAATTCTTTCCTCCTATTGTTAGACCAGTCTACATAATAAGCATATATAATTAAGACTGTCTCAAATGAACTAAAATGAAATAGGAATCCTATTTGCAAATTCATTGAGACAGCAAATTTATTTAAGTTATCAATAGCTCCATTAGATAATTAATAATTTAGGCATTTGTTCAGCGATTAAACGAAGTGGATTACCACTTTTTTTTACTAACGAATAAACAATTCCACCCTCAATCATTTCAGAAATCACACAACCTAGCTTAATTGCATTTTCTTTATTCATTCCAGATTTGATAAGTTTTTCAGAATAAAGATTCTCTAATGAAGTGTAAATTTCTAAGCAAGCATTTCTTAAAATATCACTTGTTAGATAGGTTTCTAAAGCGATTAAACTAATTGTCATATCTTCGGATTTTTCATCGCTATCAATGACTGCAGCGATAGATTCTATAATAGATACAATCGCTTCAACCGGATGCTCAATATTTTGCAGGTGAGTTTGAACATTAGATTTGATTTTTTTGCCTTCTGAATATATGGCTTCTAAAGCAAGTTGTTCTTTCCCTTTTGGAAAATGGTAATATAATGATCCCTTTGGAGCACCACTTTCTGCCAAAATTTCGTTTAATCCAGTTCCGTAATAGCCCTTTGTTTCAAAAAGTTTTGCAGCAGTTTCTATAAGGTTTTCTTTCGTATTTATCTTATTATTCATA
>Ga0302173_10001028_pt1 | contig 14296 bp, 10 predicted proteins | sample I_Fen_N3_1_FD_198785 | JGI IMG/M metagenome (GOLD analysis project Ga0302173, IMG submission 198785) | Peat permafrost microbial communities from Stordalen Mire near Abisko, Sweden - I_Fen_N3_1 | ecosystem: Environmental > Terrestrial > Soil > Wetlands > Permafrost | place: Sweden: Abisko... | reverse complement strand
TGGCATCAATCATAATGCTTGTACCATTTATATGGATGCTATCAGCTTCAATTAAGGCAACTCAAGAGGTTTTTTCAGTTCCTTTTCGCTTAATTCCAAAAACTCCAAGATGGATTAATTTTAAAGAAATATGGACTACGATACCATTATTGACATTTATAGGAAATACAACGTTTCTTACGATTGTGGTAACAATTCTTCAGTTGCTTACAAGCAGTTTTGCAGCATATGCATTTGCAAAACTTGATTTTAAGTATAGAAATAAATTATTCCTCATGTATATAGCAACGATAGCAATGCCATGGCAAGTATATATGGTACCTCAGTTTATTATGATGAGAGCAATGGGACTGAATAATAAACTAACGGCTATTATATGTTTACAGGCATTTTCAGCATTTGGTGTATTTATGATGAAACAGTTTTACACAGGCATTCCCAATGATTTGTGTGAGGCAGCAAGAATTGATGGTATGAGTGAATATAGAATATGGTGGAATATTATGCTTCCATTATCTAAACCAGCACTTTCTACATTGACAATTTTCACTTTTGTTAATACATGGAATGATTATCTTGGACCATTGATTTATTTGAAAAGTGAATCAAAGAAAACAGTTCAGTTAGGACTTAAGATGTTTATTGGACAATTTTCGGCAGAGTATGGTTTGATAATGGCGGGTTCAGTAATTACGCTTATTCCTGTATTAGTCGTATTCCTTCTTCTACAGAAGAATTTCGTAGAAGGTGTTGCATCTACTGGTATTAAGGGATAACTAAATTTAAGATTGTGCCTTATGTGGGTAAGCCACAGAAATGGAGATAAAGATGGTACAAAAGTTTTTTGATATGGAAAGTCCGATATGGCGATTTATGAACAAATTAGTTGATATGGTTCTTCTTACAGCTGTTTGGGTGATTTGCTGTCTGCCAATATTTACGATTGGTGCGGCAACAACTGCCTTATATTATGTAACAATGAAGATGACATCAGATATTGAAGGGTACATATTTAAGGACTTTTTCAAAGCATTTCGAAGTAATTTTAAACAAGCTACAAGCATTTGGATGATTATGTTAGCGTTTGGAGGGGCAATCATAGGTTCAGCATGGTGGTATTATAAAATCAATAATCCACTTAGCGTAATTGCATTATCCGTACTTCTCATTGTTGCAGGATTATTTCTAATCGTTTCAGTATATATATTTCCATTACTTGCAAGATGCGAAGTTACAGTTAAACAGCTTATCAAAATGGCTTTTGTAATGTCTTTAAAGAATTTCGGATGGACATTATTTATGATAGTATGCTCAGGATGCATGCTTGCAACCGGAATATTTGTAGCAGCACCATTGTTAATAATCGGTGTTGGTCTTGTTGCATATATACATGGTATCATATTGAAAATAGTATTTGAACCATATAATCTTAATTTAAAGTAGCTTCGGTGATATACTAGAATGTGTATAGAAAGGTATGGACAGAATGATGATGATAAATGATGTATTAAATACTGGATCAAGAAAAGATTTCGTAACACTTATGTTTCAAATATTAAATCCTCTTAAACCATATTATACGAAAGATAAAGCAGGATTAAAGATAGGAAATACTAGTGCTCATTATGAAGAAGCAAGTGCTCAGATGGAAGGGTTTTCCCGACCATTATGGGCACTTGCACCATTTTTGGCAGGTGGTGGTAAAGATGATGCATTTGAAGAAATATATAGAAATGGAATGATCGCAGGTACAAATCCCAAAAGTCCAGAATATTGGGGAAAATGTCATGATTACGACCAGCGTTTTGTAGAAATGGCGGCTATTTCTTTTAGTATTTTGTTGATACCTGATAAGGTCTGGAAGCCGTTGAGTGATGAACAAAAAAGTGATTTTGCTGATTGGTTATATGAAATAAACCGACATGAATGCTGCAGTTGTAACTGGATGTTTTTCAAGGTAATGGTTAATGTCGCACTTGAGAGTGTCGGAATGCCTTATGATCAAAAACAGATGACGATAAGCCTTGATTTCATTGATTCTTGTTATAGAGAAGATGGCTGGTATGTAGATGGCGAAAATGGACAGGTGGATTATTATGTACCATTTGGTATGCACTATTATGGAATTATGTACGCGATGTTCATGAAGGAAAAAGATCCAATTAGAAGTGAGCGATTTATGAAACGTGCAATGCTATTTGGAAAAGAATTTGCATACTGGTTTGCAGAGGATGGTAGTGCACTTGCCTACGGCCGTTCACAAACATATAGATTTGCACAATGTTCATTTTATTCTATCTGTATTGCGGCAGGCATTGAACCATTACCAAAAGCGGTAATGAAAGGTATTATCATGCGCCATCTTAAATACTGGATGGATAAGCCTATATTTGACAATGCAGGCATATTGACAATTGGTTATTGCTATCCTAATTTATCAATGTCAGAAAGTTATAATGCACCAGGATCACCATACTGGAGTATGAAGACATTTGCAGTTTTGTTACTAGATGAAAATGATGAATTTTGGAAAATCAAAGAAGAAAAGTTGCCGGAACTTGAGAATTTAAAGTGTTTGAAATATGCAGATATGATTGTACAAAGAATCAATGGATCGGTGATTGCATATCCGGGCGGACGACTGATGGAACATCAGCACACGCATACAGAGGAAAAATATTCTAAATTTGCATATTCAACAAAGTATGGTTTTAGCGTTATGCATTCACAGATAACTATGGCTGAGGCAGCACCAGACAGCACACTGGCTTTTGAAGTGTTTGGACATGTTTTTGTAAGAGGTCAGTCACACGACTTCAAAGTTATGGAGGATAAAATTATCTCCAATTGGTCTCCAATTGATGGTATTGAAGTTTGTAGTACAATTATTCCAACGAAAAATGGACATAAAAGAATGCATGTGATAAAAAGCAACTATGATTGTATCGCTCATGATACAGGCTTTGCGGTACCTGTTGATTTGGATGTGGAAATGGAATGCAAAATGACTTGTATTGATGAAAATGGAAGATATGAGCTTTTAAAAGCTGACCCTAATACGAATTTAATTGTGTCAAAAACTGTGATTCCAATGATCACCTATGAGATACATAAGGGTGAGAATTATATTGAAACTATGATTGAAAGTTTCAAATGAGAGTGTTTCACAAACTAAATATGTACATTAGATATTAATCAAAATGTAAAAACTTTAAAACAGCGTAGAATCGAGGAAAAATGCATATGGAAAAGGATAAAAAATGGATTGCTGATACCGTTCATAAAATAGTCAACAAAATGACGTGGGTGAGCGAAAAATCTAAAAATAAAATACCGTATACAACGGTTGAAGGCGTTCATGATAATAGACTAGATTCTAGTATTGCATGGACACCAGATAATGGACGTAACTGGTGGACAAATGGCTTTTTTGCAGGAATGATGTGGCAGATGTATGCGGCTACTGATGAAAAAAAGTATATCGATATCGCGCGTTTTTCTGAAGAACAGCTTGATCAATGTTTTGATGATTTCTATGGAATTAATCATGATGCAGGATTTATGTGGCTGCCAACAGCAGTAGCTGATTATAGATTAACAGGCAATGAAGCTTCAAAAAGAAGAGGATTACACGCTGCTAATTTGCTTGCTGGAAGATTTAATCCTACAGGTGAATTCATAAGGGCATGGAATGATTTTGGAGATGGAAGAGATACAAGAGGATGGGCAATTATCGATTGTCTTATGAATATACCGTTACTGTACTGGGCGGACAAAGAACTGAATGACTGCAGGAATTATAATATTGCAACAAAGCATGCAGATACGGCTATGAAGTACTTTGTAAGAAATGATGGATCTGTGAATCATATTGTTGAATTTAATCCACAAACAGGTGAGTATGTAGGCAGCCATGGTGGTCAAGGATATGGTCATGGTTCATCCTGGACTAGAGGCCAGGCATGGGCGATCTATGGATTCGCGTTAAGTTATAGACATACAAATAATAAGGATTACCTTGATGCGGCAAAACGGGTTGCTCATTATTTCATGGCAAATATACCGGAAAGTGGATTGATTCCAGTTGATTTTAGACAGCCAGCAACTCCTGCCATTGAGGATTCAACGGCGTCTGCAATTGCTGCATGTGGTTTACTTGAAGTGGCATCACATGTAGGTAAATATGAAAAGGCAGTTTATGAGGTGGCAGCTAGAAAACTTCTTGCTATATTATCTGAAAAACGTTGTAATTTTGGCGAGGATAATGATTGTATCTTAGAAAAATGTACCGCTTCCTATGACGAAAAACATCATGAATATAATATCATATATGGAGATTACTTCTATATAGAAGGAATGTTTAGGCTCAATGGTAAATGGGCAGATATCTGGTAACAGTATGAATAAAGCGAATCGAAGATTCGTTTTATTCATACTCAAGATTTGTGCCAGCGGCACAAACTTGGGATGTGAAAAAAGATGCACATGAATGGTAACAGTATGAATAAAGCGAATCGAAGATTCGTTTTATTCATACTCAAGATTTGTGCCAGTGGCACAAACTTGGGATATGAAAAAAGACGCACATGAATGGTAACAGTATAAATAAAGCGAATCGAAGATTCGCTTTATTTATACTCAAGATTTGTGCCAGCGGCACAAACTTGAGATGTGCAAAAAGAGGCGCAGATTTGGGATGTGCGTTGCAAAGAAAGTAGGATAACGATGAAACGACAGGTGGAATTATATTTAAAAGGGTATATTGAACATGTTCAGAAAACAGCAGATGAACTTAGAGGCATAAGTATGCCGGAGTTGACTGAAGAATTATTTTCATTATATGAAAATAATGGTAACAGAATCAAATATGAAAAAGTTTATTTCAAGAGAAGAAAGTTTCTTAATGTTTTTGCTATGAGCAGCATCTTATATCATAAAAAAGAAGATATAGAAAAGCTTGAAGAAATTATACGTGATATCTGTAATGAGGAAAGCTGGGCACTTCCGGCACATGTAGATAGAAAAAACGATAAAAATTGGCGAATTACAATCGAGTTATTCGCATCAGAAACAGCGCAAGCATTAACCGAAATATCTTCATTGTTGAATACAGATCTTAACGATAAAATAAAGGAATTGATTGATGAAAATGTTACACGCAGAGTGTTAAAACCATTTTATGACTCAAAACCACCATATGATAAGTGGGAATTTTGTGAAATGAACTGGTGCGCAGTGTGCGCGGGATGTATCGGTTATATATCTATAATTAGATTTAAAGAGAATACAAAATTGCTTGAAAGTTGTTTGAGCAGAATCAATGAAGCGCTTACTTATTATATAAAAGGCTTTACAGAGGACGGTGTATGTGCAGAAGGACTTGACTACTGGACATATGGAATGTCCTATTACGTGATGTATGCAAGAAAATTAAAAGAGTATACAAATGGTAATTCAGATTTGCTTGAAAGTATGAAAATGAAAAATATAATGACATTTCAACAGAAATGCTATTTTAATGATGGAACGAGTATCAGCTTTTCTGATGGAAGTCGGGAAAGTAGATTCAGAATGGGATTAACCGCTTATCTGGTAGAAAATTATGATGATGTAAATTTCCCGGATATTAAGAATGTAATGCAGTTTGATGAAGATGAATGCAATCGTTGGGCTCCGGCATATCGTGATTATGCATGGACAAAAGAATATTTGGAGAAGTTAATGGTTGATAATAGCATAAGCGAGGCAAAGACTGAATCATCTAACTATGTGTTTAATAATGCACAGTGGTTTATATGCAATGGAAAAAATACAAGTATGGCAATCAAAGGTGGAAATAACGATGAGCCACATAATCATAATGATATTGGAAACTTTGTATATGTCCATGGTGGAATAGAGTATCTTGTTGATTTAGGTGCTGGTGAGTATTGCAAAGATTATTTTAATGAAAATCGTTACAAAATTTTCTGCAATAATGCGGAAAGCCATAATGTGCCCATTATTAATAAAAAGCAACAACTGCCGGGAAAGAAATATTGTTGTTCATATTTTGAAACAGATGGACGTCAAAGTGCTATAATGAAATTTGGAGCAGCATATGAAAAAGATTGTATAGATGATATAGAAAGAAGAATCAAGTTTGAAGGTGATTATGGAGAATTATATGTATGTGATACATTCTTTTTAAGTGATAATACAGAATTTATCGAGGAAAATCTTGTTACCAAACAAAATGTTTCGATTGAAGGTAATATAATTACTTTGATGGAACATGATATGAAGTGTAATATTATTATAGATGATCCCAAAGTTAAGATTGAGGTGTTAGTGAAAGAACATTTTAATCATGAAGGAGAGAAAGAAAAGATCACTCTTATAAGGTGGGCTGTTTGCTTAGAAGAAAGCAGACAATTAAAAACTAAGAGTGTTAAATGCTCATTTAAGATAAAACCTGAACCACTCTTCATGCGTTGAAATAAGTATTTAATGTGCATCAAAGAAATAAGTAGAAAGCAATGTAAGAAGGCGAAAAATTGTGAAGATTGAAAAATATTATGAAAATCCATCAATATTGCATATAGGAACGGAAAAAAACAGGTGTTTTTATGAGCCAGAAGATCTTGATGGGAATAAAACAGTAACATGTCTTTCTAATAAAAACTGGAAATTTTCATACAATACGTGTATTGAATATGTGGATGATGATTTTTATCAGGTAGGGTTTGAACCAAAAAATTACGATGAAATAAAAGTGCCATCAAGTTGGCAGATGCTAGGTTATGATAAGATACAGTATTCAAATGTAAAGTATCCATTTCCATTTGATCCGCCGTTTGTACCGGACGATAATCCGTGTGGGGCATATATAACTAATTTTGATATTAATGAAAATGAAAAAGATAAAAGAAAATATATCTATTTTGAAGGTGTGGATTCTTGCTTTTATGTATGGGTAAATGGTAAATTGGCAGGTTATAGTCAAGTATCACATAGCCCAAGCGAATTCGATATAACGGAGTACGCGGTTAGTGGTAGTAACAAACTTGCAGTTCTCGTATTAAAATGGTGCGATGGAAGTTATCTTGAAGATCAAGATAAATTTAGAGTGTCAGGAATCTTTCGTGACGTATGGCTTGTATTGAGACCAAATGAAGGCCATATAATGGACTATACAGTTACAACTCCAATTGAATATGATCTAGATGATGAACCTAAAAGTGCGATGGTTATACTTAAATGCAATGATATAAAGGGTGAAGTTGAACAACTTTCAGTTGAGCTTACAGATGCAGCAGGCAATGTATTGTCAAGCGTTACGGCCGGTAGGGAAGAGAACATATCCATAAAGGTAGATCATCCCAAACTATGGAATGCTGAGCAGCCTTACCTTTATAATCTTAAAATAAAAACAGCATATGAAATTATTTCAGAGCAAATTGGAATACGAGATATTAGTGTTAAAAATGGTGTTATATATATTAGTAAAAAGCAAATAAAATTTAAGGGCGTTAACAGACATGATAGCAGTCCGTATACAGGTGCAACGGTTACGAGGCAAGATGTATTAATAGACCTTAAGCTTATGAAGGAAGCAAATATTAATTCTATTAGAACAAGCCATTATCCAAATGCACCATGGTTTCCACAGTTATGTAATTTATATGGTTTTTATGTAATAGCAGAAGCAGACTTAGAGGCACATGGAACATCTACGATTTACAAAGGGTCACAAGAGCAGACGTTTGGACTTCTTGCTCAGAATCCTGATTATCATGATGCCATTATCGATAGATCAGTCCGTAATGTAATCAGAGATCATAATCATTGTTGTATTGTAATGTGGTCACTTGGAAATGAGGCGGGTCATGGAACGAATCTTGAGGATGCCGGAAGATGGGTTCAAGATTATGATAGCACAAGGCTTGTACATTATGAAGGCGTAAAATGGCAAACAGGTGGACATATAAATGATGCTTCTATGCTAGATGTTGAGAGCCAGATGTATGCTTCAACTGAATGGATAGACAATTATTTTAAAACGAATGACGGTGAAGTGAAAGACAAAAAACCACTGATACAATGTGAATTTATTCATGCAATGGGAAATGGCCCTGGTGATATAGAAGATTATATGCAACAGATGTATAAGTATGATGGATTCTGCGGCGCTTTTGTATGGGAGTGGGTTGACCAGGCAGTATATGGCGGTGAGACACCTGACGGTCGGAAGAAATTCCTATATGGCGGCGACAGTAATGAATTTCCAAACGATGGTAACTTTTGTGTGGATGGGCTTTTGTTTCCAGATAGAAGACCACATATCGGATACTTTGAATGGAAGAATGCAATTCGTCCTGTTCGTGCACAGATGATAGATATCAATAAAGGACTTATTCGCTTGTTCAACAAGATGGATTTTAATAACATAGATCAATATTTATATATCAAATACGAGATCAAATGTTTTGGAAAGACTGTCCGAAGTGGATTGATTAATGATACATTTATTAAACCACATGAAAGTCAAGATATTATAATTGATGTAAAGGATGCTACTGGTGACGGATGTTATGTGAAGCTTACCTATTTCAAGAAAAAGTCGGATCGTCTTGTTGAAAAAGATTCTGAACTTGGGTTTGACCAACTGAAATTATTTGACGACATGACTGACTGTAATGTTTGCAAGATTTTTGGTTTAACAGAAAATAGCATTGATCAGAAACCTACGGTTGAGGAAAATCAAAAGTCTTTTATCATAAAGACAGGACATATGACAGTCGAGTTTAGTAAGAAAACAGGTACGCCACTTAGCATTATGAAAAATGGTGAGAAGTATATAGAGAAACCTGTTAAATTGAATATTTACAGAGCTCCAATAGACAATGATGCAACGATTAATATTGAATGGGAAAAGGCTGGATATAACAGAATTACATCAAAGGTCTATAGCTGTAACGTAGAAACGGATTCAGATAGCGTAACAGTTGTATGCAATATGTCTATCTCTGCAATATTTGTTCAGCCATTTTTAAGAATCAAGACAAAATGGATTTTTGGAAGTGATGATTCAATAGTAGTAAAAATGCATGTCGTAAGAGATGCGGATTTCCCTTATCTTCCAAGATTTGGACTTGAATTCAGACTCCCTAAATCAGAGGGAAAAACGGTTGAATATTATGGATATGGACCTTATGAAAGCTATATTGATAAGCATCTTGCATCATATGTAGATTTGTTTCATTTGTCATCTAAGCAGATGGATGAGGAGTATATAAGGCCACAAGAAAATGGAAATCGATATTTATGCAGATATCTGAAAACTGGTAGTTTTGTTGCAGTAAGTAATATTCCATTTGATATACATGTCTCAAATTATTCTAGTGAGGAACTAATTACGAAGAGGCATAATTATGAACTTGTTGAATCGGAGGACACAATATGCTGCACAGATTATATGATGAGTGGCGTTGGAAGTAATTCCTGTGGACCTGAACTTCTAGAAAAGTATAGACTAGATGATAGAGAATTTGATTGGAATATGAAGTATTTTATTTTGTAAATCAGTTGAGAAAAGCACAATGGAATGCGCAGTAAAATACACAGTAAAACCGAGAGACCATTCAATATAATTGTTGACAGTAAGTCTCAAAAGTGGTATAAATTATTTTATAAACAAAAAAGGCAAAGATGCTTAAAATCTTTGCTTTTTTGTATGTAAAGGTAGAGTCCAGAGGACTCATTTTCAGGAGGAGATTGTTATGAAAAGAAGAGTATTAAGTTTGTTTTTAGTTGCAGTACTTGTATTATCAGTGGTTGGTTGTGGAAGTAAGACAGCTACTACTACTAAAAAAGAAACATTGAAAGTTGGTATGGAAATAGGATACCCACCTTTTGAGTATTACGATACAGATGGAACAACTGTAATCGGTGTAGATGTTGAACTTGCAAAAGCACTAGGTGAGAAAATGGGTATGGAAGTCGAATTTGTAGATACTGCTTGGGAAGGGATTTTTGCTGGACTTGATAAAGGCGATTATGATTGTATTACTTCTGCAGTAACGATTACACCTGAAAGATTATTAGATTATGAGTTTTCTGATCCTTATATTAAGAACTATCAATGTATCGTTACATTAAAAAATGCTGCAATACAACCTACAAAACCAGAAGAATGTGCTGGACTTAAAGTCGGATATCAAGAAGAAACAACTTCTGATATATTCTTGACAGATTTAATTACTTCTACTGGAATGAAATGTGAAACATCTGAATACGCTAAGGTTCTTGACGTATTTAATGATTTACAGATAGGACGTTTAGATGCGGTTATCTGTGATAGTACGGTTGCTTCAAGCTATCTTGGAAATGGTACTATATTTAAACAAACTTGGATTCAAGATTCTGAACCAGAAGAATTTGGCGTTTGTGTTAAAAAGGGTAATTCAGAGCTTACAACGAAAGTCAACAGTGCACTTGCAGAATTAAAGAAAGACGGAACATTGGATACAATCCTTGCTAAGTATTTCTAAGCCCTTGAGTTAGATAATTGATTCCTACCAAAAATAGACATGAGGAACTGATAGATTGTATGGTTCTTTAAATAAGAAAAAGATAAAATGAACATTATCGGAGGATCCAGATGAAGCAGAAGCAAAAATGGAAATTAACTACTTTTTTAAATAAATATAAAGTCTGGTTCATAGTTATTGCTGCCCTTATTGTAGTATGCATTCCTCTGGCACTGACAACACCTGGCGTTGAGGATTTCAAATCTCAGGTTCCAACAGAATTCAACCAACTTGAAGCAAAAAAAGAATCAGAAGTTTTTAAAAATGGCGGAATAATGAGCACTTATATCGCTACGAAACAGATTAGCAGTAGTAGTGTTGAGAGAATAGCATTTTTAGGTATCGCTGGACATGTTTTTCATGCGGATGGTGGAGTTTCACAATTTTTTGCAAACTCTATAACTTGGTTTCCTTCCCTTATGGATGGAACGAAAATCACCGTCTTACTGACTTTGTTTTCTGTAACTACGGGTATTTTCCTTTCTATTTTTTTAGCACTTGGAAAAATGTCCAAGATCAAGCCTATTAGTTGGTTTTGTAGAGGATATATATTCTTCTTTCGTGGTACGCCGTTGCTGATGCAACTATATTTTATATGGTTCGGGATTCCACTTATCATTCCGGCGCTGACAATCTCTGACCGATTTCTTGCGGCATGGATTGCATTCAGTTTGAATGGTGGTGCTTACTGTGCAGAAATCATAAGAGCAGCTATTGAGTCTATTGATAAAGGGCAGTTTGAGGCATCCAAAGCAGTGGGTTTAAATTACAGACAGACGATGATAAAGGTAATTATCCCACAGACATACAGAAGACTTATTCCTCCACTTGCAAATGAATTTATAATGGTGCTCAAAGATGCAGCATTAACATCTATCATTGCTTTGAAGGATTTATCGAAGGTGACAAGTTCAATTATGTCATCAACGGGAGAAGTTACCGTGTTTTTACTAGCCATGATTATTTATTTAGTGATCACTGCTATATTTTCAAAGTGTTTTGTGTTATTGGAAAAGAAATTTTCTCTATACGATTAGGAGGGTTACGCAATGTTTATGATAAAAACTGAAGATTTATGTAAGAATTTTGGAGAATTGAAGGTTTTAAAGAACTGTAGCCTTTCTGTTGAACAAGGAGAGGTTGTATGTTTGATTGGGCCATCCGGTGCAGGAAAATCGACATTTCTTCGTTCTCTAAATCATCTTGAGAAGATCACAAGTGGTAAGATTTGGGTAGAAGAAGTTCTATTAGATGACAGAATCGACAGTGTGAATCAAATAAAGATGAGTGCTAAGGAAAGACAGAAATCCCTTCTAGAGATGGGAATGGTATTTCAGCGTTTCAACCTGTTTCCACATCTTACAGTGTTTGAGAATATTATGCTTGCACCAATGGAAGTAAGAAAAATGAAAAGAGCGGAAGCGGAAGTCATTGTAAGAAATCTACTAGAGAAGGTGGGCCTTAGTGATAAGGCAGATACTTATCCATCCAAACTTTCTGGAGGTCAGCAACAACGTGTAGCAATTGCACGTGCGCTGGCAATGCAGCCTAAGATGATGCTTTTTGATGAACCGACATCTGCACTTGATCCTGAACTTGTAGGTGAAGTCCTTCAAGTAATGAAAGATTTGGCAGAAGAAGGCATGACAATGATTGTAGTTACCCATGAGATGGGATTTGCAAAAGAAGTAGCAGATCGTGTCGTGTTTATGTATGAGGGTACTATACTTGAGGTTGATACCCCTGAAGTAATCTTTACGAACCCGACAAATGAAAGAACGAAGGCATTTCTTAATTCTGTTTTGAATTTATAGGGGACTGTGATGATACAGAGATTGTGAGGAATGGATAAGATATATTTTCATACCATATTCGCATGTAGTTAAAATATACAAAAAAAGGAGCACTGTAAAACTAGCCAGTTAGTTTTACAGTGCTCCTTTTCTATGCTTTAAACAAAATAAGCGCAATTATGTTATATAAAGGAAAAAAGTTTCTAGGAAGTATTGACTCTAACCCTACAGGAGGCTGTAAGCTACAATTGTTAATAAAATCAACCGAGCAATAAGACAGGAGAGAATCTGTAATGGAAAAAAAGATCGCAAATGAGATTGAAGATGACAATGAGAGTATCATTGAATACAGTACTGAAAGCAACATCGAAAACAGTATTGTAATTAGTCACCTGACAAAATGCTACAAAGGGAAGATTGCTGTCAATGATTTGTCCTTCAGTATCAAAAAAGGTGAAGTGTTCGGACTACTTGGACATAATGGCGCAGGAAAATCGACTACTATTGACTGCATACTTGGGCTTAAGAAATTTGATAAGGGAAATATCAGTGTCCTTGGAATGAATCCAGTAAAAAAGAGAAAAGTACTTTTTCAGAAAGTTGGAGTTCAGCTCCAGGAATCAAGCTATCAGGATAATCTGAAGGTCGGCGAACTGTGCGAAGAAATGGCAGCACTTTATGATAATTCGGCTGATTATAATGAATTGCTGAAAAAATTTAAGCTCTTTTCGTTTAAAAAAAGACAGATATCAGGACTGTCGGGCGGTGAAAAGCAGAAACTTTCAGTTTTGTTGGCACTTATTCCGAATCCGGAAGTCGTATTTTTTGACGAGCTGACAACCGGCCTTGATACAGTGGCTAGGCATGAAGTCTGGAAACAGTTGAAATATCTTAAAGAAGCAAAGACTACAATATTTCTTACATCACATTATATGGATGAAGTTGAGGTACTTTGTGACAGAGTCTGCATAATGAAAGAGGGAAAAGACATAGTAAGTGGAACTGTTGAAGAATTAATCAGAAACAGTCCATATGAAAGACTTGAGGAAGCATATCTTTGGTATATGGGCGAGGAGGCAAAACATGAGGATGTTTTTTAAATTATTAAAAGTAGAAGGAATCTTGGCAATAAGGTCAATAGACGGGATATTGTTTGGAATATGTATGCCGGTGGGAGTAATCCTTTTGATTGGAATGATCAGTGGATCAAAACCAGCATTTGATGGGGCCAACTACACATTACTAGAAAGTTCATTTGGTGCATTGATTACGGTTGGAATTTGTGCAACTGCTTTTATGGGGATTCCGCTTACAATTTCAGATTACAGGGATAAGAAAATTCTGAAACATTTTTTTGTAACGCCAGTACGTCCGGATATGTTATTATTGGTTCATGGTGTAATCAATATGATAATCTCAATCGTATCAGCGGTATGTGTGTTTTTGACTGTGAAAATATTTTTTGGATATGAAATGCGAGGATCCACAGTGGGATTTATTCTGTCCTATTTTCTTGTCATGGCATCAATGTTTAGCTTGGGTATGCTGGTAGCGAGTGTTTGTAAAAATGTAAAAATAGCAAATGTTGTTTGTAGTGGGGTGTATTTTCCAATGGTATTTTTGTCAGGAGCAACAATCCCATATGAAATATTTCCTATGCCACTGCAGCATTTTTCCAATATTTTGCCATTAACGCAAGGTATCAAGTTATTGAAAGGATATTCACTCGGGTTGCATCAAGGAAACTTGATTATTCCGATTGTAGTAATGTTAGTTGCAATCGTGGTAGGTCTGGGAGTATCAATCAAAACATTTCGCTGGGAATAAGCATCAAATCGTTTTGATTCAACAAGGACATATTTGGATGAAAGAGGTATTTGCTATGAAAGAGACATATAAATGTGAGAAAAAAGAAAACACGACTCTTTACAA
>Ga0302173_10001027_pt1 | contig 14313 bp, 18 predicted proteins | sample I_Fen_N3_1_FD_198785 | JGI IMG/M metagenome (GOLD analysis project Ga0302173, IMG submission 198785) | Peat permafrost microbial communities from Stordalen Mire near Abisko, Sweden - I_Fen_N3_1 | ecosystem: Environmental > Terrestrial > Soil > Wetlands > Permafrost | place: Sweden: Abisko... | reverse complement strand
TATTGACCAGATCATTTTGATAGTCCTTTGAAGGTGCGAATGATCCTCTGAAAAGTTTTTTAGAATCAAATAATAGATCTGGATAATTTTCTTTTAAAAATTTGAAGTAGAGAATCTTGCAATCCCCTGGATCGTTACCAAAAAGGGTTAATCCCGCAGATAAAATATAATGAGCACCATAATTTTTTGCAGTTTTTACCATTGAATCTATTTCCTCTTCAGTGTCTGAGATAAATGGTAGTACAGGCATGTTAATGATGCCATAACAAAAATGTCTATATTAAGAAAAAAAGTACTTCCAAAAATTAGTTTATAATGTACGAACACCAGCAAGAATATACATGTCATCTACAAGGGTCTATGGAATAACCACTCAGAAAAAATTATTATGATTCAATTCATCATCTTATTTTAGATCATATAACCAGTTTATTTTGATATTCCTCTTAATTTAATTAGATTAATCTGTTGTTAATTCCATATCTATTAGATATTTTACCAAATTTAACTGCTAAATCATTTTGATAACGTTTTGAAGGTGCAATTGAATTAAAGAGATTTTCATATTCTAGCAAAAGATTAGGATAATTATCCTTTAAAAAATTGAAGTAAAGTGTTTTACAATCATCAGGAGCATCACCGTATAGTGTTAACCCCCCATACAGAACATAATGAGCCCCGTAATTCTTTGAGGCCTTAACCAGTGCTTTAATCTCTTTTTCTGAATCTGATAAGGAAGGTAGTATGGGCATGTTTATGACACCCGTTTTCAATCCGGCACTACTGTACTTTTGTATAGTTTCTAGGCGTTCAATGGGACTAGGGGCTCCTGGCTCAATAATTTGAGCTAATTTTTCATCTAAGGTTGATAATGAAAATGATACTATTACTCCGCCATCTAATCTATCCTCAAATTCAGGTGGTAAAATCGCAACTTCATTAATTGCCTTTAAAATATCCATATCCCTCGCTACCAGTGTTGATTTAGTTAAAATATGGACGGGAAATTTATAACGTTTGATTGTTCCTAGTATCTCTCGAGTTAACTTTATTTCTTTCTCAATTGATGGATATGGATCAGCAGCCGATCCAAGTACTATAAAACCTCTTTTATTTCGTTTTATGCTGTTTTTTAGCTGTTTTTTGAGTATGGGTACTGCATTAGATTTGGGTGCTACTTTAACTCCGTGATTGCCACCATACTTGCTACCCCTGGTGTAACAGTATATGCAACCTATTGGGCAACCAGCATATGGATTGAGAGTGTAATTTCCTAAAAACAAGTCATCTCGTTTTTTATGTTTGTTGAGAATCGTTTTGACAGTAATTTCATTTACCAATTTTTTCACCCATATCATTCAAAAATAATCTAGAATATATTTTTTTACATTAAATCAACTTGGAACTATCATAAATATCAATTTTTTGTTGAGTCTATACAGTTTCACCGAGAAAATTCCTCAATCAATTGGGCTATTCATATTATCAGTTAGAAAATAAAGATTTCTTAATGAAAAAGCCGTTCAGAGTTATTCCGGTACATACCTATCCGCTAGAAGTTAAAACATTATAACCGAGGTTTTTGCATCTAACAGTAAGCTAGCAGGAAAGCATTGGGAATTAATTGGTCCAAGTAAACAGGGCCGTTGATTACAGATAACCAACAGTTTGGTATGTGCTGTATTGTTTCCAATTTGTCGACATAATTTGGTTAGTATTCAGGCAACATACATTCATGATCTGCTAAGTATCCACTTAGATGATCTTTTTAATTATTTTTTATACTATTCTAAGATTCATCAATTCTTCGCTCGCTTAATTGAACGATTTATGCTATTAAATAACGGAAAGGAAGCACATATGATATGTTTTTTGCATATCTAAACTATTGATTCTTTATAATAATTAAAAATCTCAATGAACTAAACGTTTACTAATTCTGTCACTCGTTTGCACGCTTTGTTAAGAATTTATTATAAAAGCATTAGAATTGAATCTGTGTTTGTTTCATATATCACAAGAATACGGCAAAATACTATTTCAAAGTCAATAGTTTTCATAATATTCTAAGTAATTATAGATTAGCTCACCAACTACTTTGTAAAATTACTTGAAAACATTATTGTAACTTTTTAATACTCTATTTTTATTTTTAAGCATATCAAAAAATTAATGGATGTTTTTTGAACTTCATCATATATCATTGAAAAACAGTAAATCTACTCTGATTATCCCTAAACTCACTCTAAGGCATGTTAATGATTCCACAACAAAAATGTCCAAGTTAAGAAAGAATTACTGCCACACAATTAATAAATTATAAGAACTAGCAAGATATAACTAAACATCTATCAACGCATTCCATCAATAGGTAATGTAGTAGTAATAAATTCATCCAAACATCGGATAAAAGGTCAAAAATATGCGTAATTTAGCTTAGTATAAAGATAAGAGTAAAAAAGCTTTATAAAATGAATATTTATTTTTAGGAGGAATAGTTTAATGAGGTTATTTAATAAAGCGTTATTTACTGTGATTTTTGCAATTACTATTACTGTTGTAATGTCATTATTCATTGTCATTATTTCCAATAATCATTTATTGACTGTTAATTCAGTTTTATCCGGAGTTATGTTAACAGTAGGGACTTTATTAATAATTTTAGGATTAGGATTAATAATTTATACCAATAAATCATTTTTGAAAATAGGCAAAGGCACACTAGTACCTTTGGACCCCCCAAAGAACCTTATAGTTGCTGGTGTGTATAGATATGTTTGAAATCCAATGATTATCGGTGCTTTAACACTCATTTTTGGTGAAGCTTTGATATTTGCTTCTATTGGGTTATTCGTATTGTTTCTCATCATTTTTACTGTGAATCATATCTATTTCGTTTATTCAGAAGAACCGGGCTTAACAAAAAGGTTTGGCAAGGATTACATTGAGTACAAGAAAAATGTGCCAAGATGGATACCTCGCTTAACCCCATGGGAAAAGGATAAAAACACGAAATAGGACTTGCAATCGCCTAAAAAATTGTACATAATAATGTGGAAAAATCTTGGGGCAGAATCCGAACCAGGATAAGATCAACATTCTATTTTACAATTCCAACAAATAAATAATTCAGACAACACACCTTTATGATCTGGTAGGTATCCACTTATTCAACATTATTTTTATTTTACTAATTTTTCTGATACGGATTGAAGATCCAATTTATAACATTAATAATTCCACAAAAAAATGTTATGTTTAAAAAAAATTATTTCACAAAAAAGATTACATTATATCCAGTATAGTAACTTCTTTAAAATTTTTGGAAATTACATAAATTTAATTGTTTTTTAATACATATTGCATATAGATGATATTAGGGGAATGAAATGAAAGAAAATGCAGGTATTATAGGTTTTATAGGTCTTTTGATTTTAGTAGTGTTTGTTTCAGGTTGTACTATCAGTAACAATTCTACATCCAATCAAAGTGGTCAAGATGTTATAATACAAATTACTTCAAACTCCCCATGGAATGGAACTCTTACATATAACGGTACAAATTATAACATAAATGGGACAAAAAATAAAAATTATAATTTAGGTTCCACTCCTGGTGCTGTTAAAATTGATTTACAGAAAAATAATGATGTTGGAGGGAATTTAACTGTAAAATTACTCCAAGGCAGAAAGAATATTGAAACTCAGAGTACATCACCAAATCAAGAAGTTGTAACTATAAGTCACAATTTTTAATTTAAAATAAATCATAAATGAAATAGTATATATCGTGAATTTTTATGACGATTCTCAATGATTGAATGAGTCGACTAATATCAACTAAATTAGATTAATCATACATTTAAAAATAATATTTATACTTTTTACATCTTCTTTTTTATTATGATGGGCATTATCTAGCTCTTATAATGGAGAATGAACGAACATTACTAGTATCCAAGAATTGAAGAAAGTTGAGTAGTTATATAAATAAATTACCTTGATTTCTTTGCTATATTTTTGTCGGTCAAAAATGGATGATATAAAACCATCCCAAGAATTTCATTATAATAAATAGGAGGATTATTACTACTAAGACCTAATAATATTGCTAAAATAATCAAAAAATAATCATTAAAACATTTTCTTCATCAATATTAAAATTTACCTCATAATTTTTATAAAAAATTTATAATTTCCTTCTAAATTGTCTATAAACCTCAAAGATTGCTTTTAAAAAGTTTGATAAAGCTGAAGCAACTTCATAAATCCCAATTAATTGAATTAACAATAAAAATACTGATATTACACCTTCCCGGCTGAAATTTAGAACAATATGAAATTGGCCAAGATACTGTTTAATAAATAGATTTATTAATAGAAACAAACCTAATCCGGCGATGAATTGGATTGTAGCCATAAAAAAGGATTCACCAGCAAATATCATTGAGTTTTTTACATCTTTATTCAAATTAGTCATGCTAGAAATATAGGTAAATGTTACAAGTGCTAGAGTTGCTGAACTTAAAACAAAAACTTCTATTATAGTTATAACTTCGTTTAAGTCATTTATTGCAATTTGTCCGTAAATCCATGGCACTATGAATATTATAACCAATATAAGATTTGAATAAGTTAATATTAAACTACTTATTTTGATTAATAATCTATTAACATTATCGTTCTTTTTTGATAATTTAAGGTTTCTAATGCTTAAACACTCCTTATTCGAATATTAATTTAAATAACACATATTGGACAATTATATCTCCCTATATTTTAAAATGGATAGTACCATCCCTATGCCCAAAATCATAGCAATAATAAAACCGATTATTCCTAAATATACACCTTTTTCAGTCTGCATTATGATTGCTGAACCAATTAAAAGTGCAGCTATGATTAAAGCAGTTGAAAGCTTATTGCTTATTCTCTCCAGGTCTTTATGTTCCACTTCTATGTTTATTTTTCCTTCTTCAATCCTATAAAGGACTTTACTCAAACCTTGAGGCAATATTTTCATTAAATGCTCCACTTCAAATATATTATCCTTTATAAAATCAATTGTACGCGAAGGACTAATTTTTTTGCGCATAACACTTCTTGCCATAGGTTTAAACTCTTCAACCGGATCAAAATTAGGATCTAATCTTTCAACAGTATCTTCAACCAAAGCAATTCCTCTAACCAGAAGAGAAAATTCTCCCGGTACTTGAACATTATACTTTCGCATAAGAGAAATTAACCCATTCAATCCTCCATGCATTTCATTTAACCCTACTCCATAAAAACGGTACATTATACCAGTTAAATCATTTTTAAATGCTTTCATGTCTATGTTTTCATTGATTATTCCCATGTAAACAAGCTGATTCATCACACCCTTAACATTATTTTCCAGGTAATGAATTACTAAATCTGCTAAATCTTCTCTAAATTCCTGATCCAAGATTCCCATCATTCCATAATCCAGGAAACAAACCACATTATCATCTAAAATATAAACATTGGCTGGATGCGGGTCTGCATGGAAAAATCCATCTATTAAAACTTGTTTAAAAAAGGAATTTATCTCTCTTTTTGCAATTAATGGTTTATCATAACCTTCATCAGAGTTTATAACATCTGAAATCTTTTTTCCCTCAATAAGTTCCATTGTAAGGACTTTTTCAGTTGAATACTTTTTATAAACCTTGGGAACATAAACTGTTTTATCTTCTTTGAAATTGTTATCAAAACGTATGATATTTATGGCTTCTTGATTATAATCGATTTCTTTCAGAATACTACGTTCAAATTCGTCCACTATTCTTGGAAGGTTATTAATTCGAAATTGAGGCATGTAATCATTGATTCGTTTCGCTAAAAATCGCATTATTGTAATATCTTTGTGAATAATTTCTTCCACCCCAGGTTTTTGGATTTTAATAGCCACTTTATCCCCATTTTTAAGCACTACTTTGTGTACTTGACCTATGGATGCTGATCCAAGTGCTTCTTCTTCAAATTCTGAAAATAAATCCTCAGTTGAATTAGATAATTCAGTTTCTATTGTTGATTTAATGATTTCAAGATCAACAGGGGGTACATCATCCTGGAGTTTAGTTAGTTCTGCTGCAATTTCATCACCAACGAGATCTGGTCTTGTACTTAACATCTGCCCTAACTTAATAAATGTAGTACCTAATTCCTGCAAAGCAAGCCTTATTCTTGCTGGTAATGATGAATCTAGTTCTTCAATAGATTCATATTTAGATTTGCCTTTAAATGGGATTTTACTTTTTAATTTTGTTTTTTCTGCAATGTAACCAAATTTGTAATCATTTAGAACTTTAATAATTTCATTTAATCTTTTTAAATTTGGACTTTCATCAAATTCTTCAGGGATCATGTATAATTCCTCCGCTTATTAATTTTAGTTTATTCAGACATTGTCTATATCAGACATTTATTAAAATGAAGTTTTCATCTTGAATATTTTAGAAATTATAATATCTATTTTAGATAATGTCTATATTAGACATAGTCGATTTAGTATATAAACATTTTGGTTTTTTTTATGCTTATATGATTTCATATAAAATTATTTTTATAATTAACAGCCAAGTCAGCATTTCTGTAATATTAATGATTCCTTAGATCGAAACATATATAAAAATAATTATCAGATATAGTTACAATATTTGACAATGTCTGAAACTGACATGTTTGGAGGAATCAGTATTAATAAAAAAGAAAATCAACCACTTATCACTGAAAAATCAGATATTTTAACTAAACAAGATAAAAAAGTAATTAATAATTTTATAAGAGATTTCGGTCGATTAATTATTTTATGGATTTTAAATAAGAAACGCCTGTATGGAAATGCTATAATAAATAAAATAAACAATTTTTATCCTGATAAAGATAAAAAAATAACAGGATCCAGCAGAATTTACCCCATGCTCCATGATTTAGAAGATAATGGATTAATAGAAGGCACATGGGAAATTAAGGGTAGACAGCGGATTAAATACTATGAAATTACTGATAAAGGGCGTGAAGAAATTTTAAGAGTAAAAAAAATATTTAAATATCATTTGGATGATGATTTAAAAAATTTCATGAATGAATTTTGGAATTAATTAAGTCAATAAATTATGGTTATTATTTTTTTATAAGGATCATCGTCCTTGATTCATTTGTCTTATTATCATAAAATGTTAACATTACCGAAACATTTATATATTTAAATAAACCTATCATACTATGTCATAATTAGACAATGTCTATAAATAACAAAGTCATATAATGACATGTATGGATATGGTTTAATCATTTATTTTTGATTTTACCGCCTCCCCATCCATATATGTGTCTTTTTTGGATAATGTCTGATATTGACTTAGAGTTTGTAAAAAGAATACGAGGTAATGTAAATGGACGAAAAAAATCTGTTGATGGGTATTGTAGCAATAATACTCGGTATTGTAGTAATAGCCTTCCCATATATAAGTATAGTTACTTTCAGCGTTCTGGCAGGAATTGGAATACTAATTTTAGGTCTGTGGTTCATTCTAACGACATTTATTGTATGGGAAGATAGTAAAGCTGCTAGTATAGCTTATTTAATTCTGGGATTAATTGCTATAGTGGCAGGAATAGGAATGATGGGAAATATTACTGCATTTAGCTTCTTAGCAAGCTTTATAATATATCTTGCAGGATTCTATCTGTTATTCTCTGGTATTTTAACCCTATTTACTGGAACTGATACAGTTGGAAAAGGAATAGGTGGTATAGGTGTTATTTTAGGTATTACATACCTAATAATAGGCATATTTGCATTAAATCCATACTACTTGGCATTAATAATCGGAATCTGGCTAATATTAGACGGAATCGGATTATTCTTTGTAAAATCTGCTGAAGAGGAAATATCAGAGTTAGAAGATTTAGAAGAAGGAGTATGAGGATAAGTCAGAGCGTAATCCTAAAATTAATATCCTGATTTATTAATCATAAAATATTTAATGAGATTAAAAAAGCCGATATTAAAAAATTAGCCATTATGGCTAGTTAGATACCAAAAGGAGGAAAAATCATGAAAAGTGAAATTAAAGAGAAAATCTATGAAATGAGAGGTAAAGCCATAGATACTGAACGAATCATTAATGAAATTACAGAAAATGTATTGGATTACACCATAACCCAAAAACCATTAACAGATATCATTGAAACCAATGAAGCTTTAATAATAAGAACTGACCTTCCAGGTTTAAAAAAAGACGATTTAAAATTTGATATTGGAGAAGACAGGGTATACATAAAAGCAAAATTTCCAGAAGAAAACAAAGCCGAACAAATTAGTTACATACAAAAAGAAAGAAACCATGGTACCATTATAAAATCAATACCACTCCCAAGTAATATAAAACCTGAAGAAGCTTCAGGATATTTTACTAACTCCATATTAACTGTCAGAATCCCCAAGAAACATAACGAAAGCTAAATCTGTGAAATAAAGAATTTATAATAACTCTATAGGCAGTAAGTTAGGCCTAAATTAAAACAATATGAAGGTGAATAATTATGAAACTATTTGATCAATTAAAAGGAAAAGAAGTAATAGACAATAAAGGAAATAAAATTGGAAATATAAGCGATATAGAATGGAACCCAGAAACAAATAAGGTTGAATCTCTATTTGTAACCGAAGGAGCAGGACCTTCAGCTAAAATTGGAAGAGGAGAAAAAAGAATAATACCATACGAAAAAATTCACTCCATAGGAGACAAAGTACTCCTCAAATAACGGAGCCCATTAAGGAGGAATAATTCATGAAAGACGAATTTAAAAGAAAAAAAGATGAAAAAGCTAAAGAAACTCAAGTGAAAATCAATTCAGTTAAAGAAAATGCTGCTAAAAGGAAGGAAGAAATAACTAAGGAAACTGAAAAAAGAATCAACGAAATGCAAGAAAATGCTGCTAAAAGGAAGGAAGAAATAACTAAGGAAACTGAAAAAAGAATCAACGAAATGCAAGAAAATGCCACAAGAAAAAGAAAAAACGCTACAGGAAAAAAGGAAGAAATAGTTAAAGAAACTCAAGAGAACATCAACAAAATTCAAGAAGATGCTGCTAAAAGGAAGGAAGAAATAACTAAGGAAACTGAAAAAAGAACCAATGAAATGAAAGAAAATGCTGCAGAAAAAAGAGAAGAAATATCTAAAGAAACTGAAAAAAGAATAAACAAAATCAAAGAAGACGCTGCAAAAAAGGGAGAAGAAATAAGAGCTAAAGGTGAAAAGAACATTAACAAAATCAAAGAAGACGCTGCAAAAAAGAGAGCAGAGATAGCTAAGGGAACTGAAGTAAGAATCAACAAAATTAAAGAAAATATTCCAAAAAAGAAAGAATCTACTTCAGGTAGAGGTAATGAGAAAGTGTATATTATGAAATTTGAAGATTTAAAAGGAAAAGAGATTATAGATACAAATGGTGACAAAGTTGGAGAAGTAAGCGATGTAGAATGGAATTTTGAAATTAACAAGGTGGTATCTTTAATAGCTACAGAAGGAGGAGCAGCCAAAATTGGAATTGGAAAAAAAATCACCATATCCTATGAGGAAATTAAAACAATTGGAGAAAAAATACTTTTAAATAAAGCCTTTAAAAAATAAAAAATTCTCCTCTTACCTTTTTATTTTCAAATCAGGAAACTAAAAATTTTTTAAATTAAGAAACTAAAAAATTAATGGAGGTTGAAGGTAAAAACAAACTGACAAATACATGAAGTGTTTATCGCTAATAAAAAAAAATCGATTTTTGATGGATTTCTTGAATCCCAAAAAATGAAATTTTGGAGGAATAAAATTGACTCAAACAGAAAATATTCTAAGCTTCGAATCAACAGATATCCTGACTAAAATGGATAAAAAAGTAATTAATAGTTTTATAAGGGACTTCGGAGGTTTAATTATTTTATGGATTTTAAATAAGAAACGACTCTATGGAAATGCTATAATAAATAAAATAAATAAGTTCTACCCTAATAAGGATAAAAAAATAACAGGATCCAGCAGAATTTACCCCATGCTCTATGATTTAGAAGATAATGGATTAATAGAAGGCACATGGGAAAATAGAGGACGACAGCAAATTAAATACTATAATATTACTGATAAAGGCCGTAACGAACTTTTAAGAGTAAAAAAAATAATTAAATATGTTTTAAATTATGAATTAAAAGATTTCATAAATGAGATAATTTTAGCAGATAAATAAATGAATTACATGACAAACTGAATAACGGTACAGGTATTGACCCGAACATCACTTTGCTTCTGTACTCCTTATTCAAAATATTTTAGTAACTATAGCATTGGCCCTACCTTTAATTATTCCAATTATACCCTTTCAAATACCAGTATCCGATTTTGGACGACCTCACCTTGCATTATTCTTTATTAACATTATCCAGTTAGTTGCACTCACTATACTCTACAAGATCACTAGGGAATGATCCATTAATTGGTGAATTGTCCTAAAAATCCTTTTGACTGATTTAATCTCTTCATCATAACATTCCGTCTGTAACTATTATTTTCATACTACCACCTTTTGCTATTATAAGTAATAATTGTTATAATTCCAAATAAAAAAAAGAGGGATAAGTTTACAAACCTGCCCTATCCACTATAACGTCTGCCACTTCTTTGGCTGATTTAAAGGGGAAATCATCTGCAGTTAAAACTTTTCCTGCATCTCCGGCTTTTAATTCCACATCTCCAGATTTACATGTAGTTTCTGCACCATCAGGAAATGCAGCAAGAAGTGCTTCAGGGGTTTCTATTGGGAACTTGGCTCCTGCAAGTGCTCCGACTATTTGTGCATGTATTTCTTCTTTTACGCTCATTTTCTCTCCTCCATTTATATAAAATATTCAATTCTATACTTTCTATCCTATTTTTTTGCCCGCATCTGGTCCGGGTTGTACTGAGTAAATTTCGTCTATTTTGAGTAAAACTGCTCCTTTGGGATTGAGCTGAGCCATTACACTTTTTGCCCACTCTACAGCATCATCAAAGTATTTACCTGATTCATGTATCTCTACTTTACCTTTGAACTGGTAAGGACATTTTGTAACGTCCGCAACTACTATTGCTGCTTTAGGATTCTCTTTGAGATTTTCATAAGTTTTATTCATGAAATTAGCAACTAATAACACAGTTTCATTATCTAATGGTCTTGCAAGCCCTATTGGAACTACATTGGGATAATCTTCTTTGTTTGCAGTCGCTAAAAATACTATATTGCTTTTTTCAATAGCATCCATCATTTCTGTATTCAATACCAATACAATCACCTTCCTTTTTTTATTCTAAATAATAGTTGGCGAGAGATAATAATATATTTGATGGTCAGTAAAATATACTAAATACATTATAATTACTATAATGACCTTGATAGTCTTAATAGAAACCTTTATTATTTATTAAATAGGATATATTGTTATATGGAGAAGGTAGAAGAAATCTATAGTGAAAAAATGGTGGACATTGAGGAAAAATTAGACTCAATACACCAAGATCTAAAACGTTTGATGGAAAGATCCAATAAAGAATATCTTGATCTAATGTTAACCAATTTAAAAAAAGATTTTTTGAATTCCATCACATCTTATGTATCTGATGATAGAAAGTATAGCCTGGAAAGGGGTATGGTTGATCCATGCGAGATGAGGGAAACATGTAAATCAAGATTTAATTCTTTCCTTGCAGACAACGAAGATCTTATCCTACAAGATATTGTTTCTAATGATATTATAGATGAGAAGAGAGCAGAACTGGGTGAAATAAGAAAAGGAGCTCCATTTGACAAATGCGATGTTTGTTTCTCTGAAGTTAACTCACTATTTGAGAAACAATTAGGCCTTATTAGCTCACTTCAGATATACAACACTAATGAAGAAAAAAGGTCTGAAATTTCTGCTATTCCTGAGGAACATTTAGTTAAAAGTGTACTCGAACCTTTATCCAACAAACAGAGATTGCAGATACTCAAATCTATGGCGTCAGAGACCAGAACTTTTTCTGCTCTTTCTGAATTGACAGGACTTCGTGGTGGTAATTTACTGTTCCATATACAAAAACTGCAGGAAACCGATCTTATTCTACAGCGGCATGAAAGAGGAGATTATATGATTACCAAGAAAGGATTTAATCTGCTTATGATGCTTGCTGATTTTCAAAAATTACAGGAAAATGAACAATCTTTTGAATAAATCCCTATGTTGATGGATGTTGGTATAGCGGTTAATAGGAAGTGTTGTTATTGGAACGAAATCTGAGTATGGAAAGAAATGGTGAGTATGTAGGTACTATAATTGTTAATTTTATTTTATTTTATATTTTTAACAATTTACTTAACTGGAATGTATATTTTGTCACCAGTGCTTTAACTGAAGTTTTATGGATAATCAATCTTTCAATTGTTGTTGCTATTATAGGAAATTTCTTAATGTTAGTATATCGCCCGGAATGGTTCCGTCATGTTACCCGAATAGTTTTAAATATTTTTGCATTTGCAGCTGTATATTTGGTATATATCATATTCCCCTTCAATTTCAGCAACTCATTTCTGAATTGGGGACTTAGTGTGTTACTGTTTCTGGCTCTGATAGGGATAATTATTGCAACCATAGTTGAAATATATCTTCTTGTGACCGGTAAACCAAAATTAAGAAATTAATATACTCCATATCAAATAAGGAGCCAAATTATTTGCAGATCGTTATATATCAAAAATATCAAGAAAGTATCGCTAATGTTAACAGTCTTTTCAGCAAAATATAAATCTTAACATTTAATGAATTCGTAATACCATAGTTTGGGAAATTTCTCTATTAATACTCATGAAATACAATAAATTAAGAATGGAATGTAATGATCCCTGTTTTGAATCCTGCATCATTGAATTCTTTCATGGTTTCTAGACGTTTTATTGGACTCGGTGCTCCGGGCTCTAATATTCTAGCTATTTCTTCATTTAGTGTTGAAAATGAAAAAGATATTATTGACACCACAATCAAGTTTATCCTCAAATTCACTTGGTAAAATTGCTACTTCATTTATTCCCTTTAAAATATCGATATCCCTTGTTAACATGGTGGATTTAGTTAAGAGATGCAATGGGAATCTAAAACGTTTTATTATCCCCAATATTTCTCTCGTTAATTTTAGGTCTTTCTCTACTGTGGGGTAAGGATCAGTTGCTGATCCAAGTATTATGAAACCTCGTTCATTCCGTCTTATGCTATTTTTAACTGTTTTTTTAGTATTGGAACTGCATTTGACTTTGCAGAACTGCAACTCCATAGTCACCGCCGTATTTGCTACCACGCGTATAGCAATATATACAACCCATCGAACATCCCGCATATGGATTGATAGTATAATCACCTAAAAACCAGTTATCTCGTTTTTTATGTTTGTTAAGAAGTGATCTAGCCTTGATCTCATTTACCAATTTTCCACCTATATCATTATCAACAACTAATTATACTATTAATATAATCAATTATTATTTTATCATTTATCTTATCATAGTGGAAAGTGTTGGAAATGGAAATTCAAAATTTAATGCGAGAAATAAGAGCAGACGCCCTAGATAAAATGGAAAAACGATCCCCTCAAGACCTTGCAGCAAGCTGGTCAGGAGAAGATCTGTTGTACTCAGGAAAAGGAAATGCCATCTTTATAGTTTTACCTACACCTGGTTGTGCCTGGGCACTCTCAGGGTCTGGAGGTTGCACCATGTGTAGTTATGTTGCGGATTCCCCCCTTGATGAAGTAGATCCAGATTTATTAGTGGATATATTTAAAAAATCTCTAGAAAAACATGCGATAACTGAAAAAACTGTTGTAAAAATATTTGCATCTGGTAGTTTTTTAAACCCTGATGAAATACCTCTAAGTTCTAGAAATGAAATTTTGAATCTTCTTAAAGATGAGAAATATGTAGAAGAGGTTGTTGTAGAATCGAGACCGGAATTTGTTACAAAAAACGTGCTTCAAGAATGTTGTGACGCACTTGGAGATAAAATATTTGAGATTGGTATTGGTCTTGAAACTTCCAATGATTATACTAGAGAAAAGAAGATTAACAAAGGGTTTTCAAGAAAGGATTTTGAGAATACAGTTGAAACCATTAAAAATACAGAGTTAAAATGTGATGTTCGAGCCAAGGCATACATATTTGTGAAACCTATATTAACATCTGAAAAGGATGCAATTACAGAGGCTGTGGAATCGGCACAATATGCTGAATC
>Ga0302173_10001026_pt1 | contig 14339 bp, 16 predicted proteins | sample I_Fen_N3_1_FD_198785 | JGI IMG/M metagenome (GOLD analysis project Ga0302173, IMG submission 198785) | Peat permafrost microbial communities from Stordalen Mire near Abisko, Sweden - I_Fen_N3_1 | ecosystem: Environmental > Terrestrial > Soil > Wetlands > Permafrost | place: Sweden: Abisko... | reverse complement strand
TTTACATGAAATATCCGGCATACTTAGCGAACATAATATTAGTATTTGATCTATGATCCAAAAACAGGAAAATGATGGAATCCCTATTTTCTTGGTGACACATATGGCACTTGAAATGGAAATGAGAGCAGCTGTTGAAAAAATTGACCAATTAGATTGTATTAAGGATAAAACTATCTTTATTAGAGTTCTTTAAGAAGATCTTGTACTTTCTCTACTTATTTTTTTATATGTAAATTTAATTAATAATTAAATGTATTATAAAACCTAAAAGAGTTTAATAAAAGGATATCAGTTTCCCTGATCCTAGGATATCTGTACTACCCATTGAAAGTATATATGAAAATGCAGAACTATGACATAAAAACCAGCACAAATGCTAACACTAACATATCGCGTGAAGCACTTATTGGTTTTGAAGAATTAATAAAAAGAAATCTATGGACTTTAAAAGGTGAAATGCGGGTTAAATAATATTAGAAAAACTTCTCAAAGATGTTCCAGAGTTTTTGGATAATGTTCATCAACAGTATATCTGATGCTATCCATGTTACTGCTTATGCCTACTTAATGGAACATGAATTCAATAAAGAGGTTCCGGTAGGTTTTGTCAACTACATGAGGGTGGGATCCAAAAAACCTGTTTTGATTAATACCTCATTAAGGGAACAATTCACATATGTGTTCAACGAAATTATATCGATAAATATACGATGATTTAGTTCCTGAAGTTGTTCAAAACATGAAAAAATGTCTTGCATGTGATTACTGTGATGTATGCGAATTTAGCAAATGATGAAAAAATAATTAGAAATTATGATTAGTTGGATCTGATCATGGTCAAAACCATTTTAAATCTTTCAACTGCATTTAGAGCGTGTGGAACATTTCCAGGCATAATAATCATCTCCCCACTCTTAACCACGTTTTTGTATCCGGAAATAATAATTTCTGCAGAACCATCAACAACTTGAACCATAGCATCAAATGGGGCTGTGTGTTCGCTTAATCCCTCTTCCTTATCAAAAGCGAATATAGTTACAGTTCCAGTCTCCTTTCTTATGATCTCTCGACTAACAACAGAATTTTCCTGATAATCAATCAAATTTTCTATTATAAATGGCTTCGATTTCAGCTCATCGGACATTTTTTACACCTCAGATCTTAGAGTTTTTAAGTAATTCAAAAAATCCATTTAATTCATTAATTTTGTATAATAGAATTCAATCATTATCATTTGATTTATTAGCATTTTCTACGTGCATATATAGTTTGTTTACGAATAATACGAATTCTAACATGGAATCTACATAATCCCTTGCAGCATCTACATCATTGAGATCATATTCCTTTTTATACATTGCTGATTCAAATCGTCTCTCAAATGCTTCTCCTATAAAGTCCATTAAAAATTCTTCTAATTCTGATTTATCTCCTATTTCAATTGTTTCTTCTGCTTTGTTTATAACAGAACCATGGTTTAGACCAGAATGTTTTATCCCAGTGTAAGATTTTCCTTTTCCAGCCATATGAAGCCTTACAGCTGTTTCAAAAAACCAGTAGTCAGCAACTTCAGCTGCATCACCACTAAGCTCCCTGACTACAATAGTTTTATCAAAGGCATCTTTTAATTCTCTTTCTAAGTCCTTTTTCACATATGGGAGCACATAATTTATGTTTTCCATCTCTAATGCAAGTTCAGCGGCTGTTACAACCGGTCCATCCATTGTATCGCAATGTGGTGCCATAGTATCCCTCATATTTTAACTAAGAACGCAAATACTTAATTGCATCCCAAACCCCCAATTAAAGAATATAATTTGTATTCTAAAGATTTTCAAAATTTTAATCTATTCTTTAAATATTATGTTTCTTAGAAAATATAGTATTGTTGGTGTTTAAAGAATCATTAGTTCCATATTATTTTAGAGATTAATGGGTGATTTCAATAATTTAGAGATTTAAATTATTTTTTCTATTTAAAATTAAAACATAAAAATATAAATCCCAGTATAACATAGTAAAAATGGTGATTTTATGGATAAAAAGGCAGATGAACTAATGAAAAAGTGTGAAAACATGGATGACTCCACAGTTATGGGTTCATGTCAAGTACTATTAGATATGATGAAGGATAAAGACGTAAAGTTAGAAGATGACCCAGACCAGACATATATTGGTATGGCAGAAAATCTGAAACCAAAAGATGTTTCTAAAGTGCTTGCACTTGCCCTAAAAGTAAGGGAAAGCGGAGATATAAAGGATGTCGAGCTAAAAAATGCTGCAAGCAGGATTATAAGAGCAATAGAAATGAGTTAAATTATATTCTTCTTTTCTTTTTAAATTAAAATCGATTATTATTTTTACTTAATTTTTTTGCGGCATTTAGACCATTATATTCATTAAAACAGGATTTAACTCGGTTAAACTCTTTTTTATATTACTAAAACTATAAATTGTCTGATGCTCTATATAATAATAAGGTGTTCATAATGGATGATAAAAAAACTAACGAAATGATGGCTAAATGTGAAGAAATGAAGGATGATCCAGGTTTAATGAAAGAATGCAAGATCATGCTGGATACTATGGCTGAGGAAAATTTTGAAATGGAAGACGATCCTGATCAAGACTATACTAACATGGCACAAAACATTTCCAAAGAAGATGTACCCAAAGTATTAGAAATGGCACTTAAAATAGCAAAAAGTGGAAAAATAAAGGATGATAAAATTAAGATTGCTGCAGAAAGACTTATCAGAACTTTAGAACCTTTATAAACTGTATTATTAAAATTTCTTTCTTCCAATTTTTTTTATATCAAATATCGCTGTTTCAGCAATAGACATAACAGCCATTACACCAGCTTGAACAGGATCTGTAACTATAAGATCTGCCTTTTCAGTTACACTTCCAAGCATGTTAAGGCTTATAACAATTACATCGTGTTCCTTTTTAATTTCATCAATTGAGTCTGCAATTTTACCACCCATTAAAGATCCGGCAAGTACTAATGCACCAATTCTTGGAAGTCTTCCAACAGCAGATACTGCTTCTGAAAGTTCCTGTTCTCCAACTAGAGGGATAGTATCTACACTAATCCTTTCTCCTCTGATATTATGACGATCAGCCTCAGTTATAGCTCCCTGTGCCACTTGTGCCACTTGTGCACCACCACCAATGATTATTATCCTTTTACCATAAATTTCTCCAAGGGAACGGTGAGTTTTAACGTCATCCACATTTCCATGGGTTCTAATATTGTTTGCCAGGGTTTCTATATCGTCTACATCTTCCAGTTCCATATAAACCGATGCAGATTCATCTTTTTCTATGAAAAGATGAGTGTATGAAATATTTATCCCACACTTTGCCATCATATCGGTTATATCTCGTAGCACGCCGGGTTTATTGTGGGCTTTGATGGTTATTGCAACCTCTTTCATAGTATCTCCAACTGAAAATTAATTCATTAGTTAATATTTAGTATAATACTAAATAAATTATCTCATTTCATAATAATTTCATTTATATCCAGATATTTTACCACTTAACAATGTAACTTCAATTTTTATTAGCGCTAATTTATTGAGAGCAGTTTTCGAGTATTCAAAGGAAGTCATCGATTCATTATTTGAATATTTAGACATTATAATGTTGAGAGCTTCAATTCTTGTCTTGGTATCTTCAATGAAATATGCATATCCCTCTCCTATTACACTCATATAATCCATTCCCCAGTTACATGGTCTTTCAGATTTCACTAATTTAGTTTTGATCTCAACAGCAAATGAAACTTTGTTGTTGACCTTTAAGATTTCTATCTTCCTTCCCTCTTTGGAGGAATGTAGGTAAAGATTGTTATTCTTAAACCCGAAGTTCATCGGTACCACGTATGGACTGTCATTATCATACAGAGCAATCACACAGTGATCTGCTTCTTGTAATATTGATTCTATGATCTTTATATCCTTTATCTCTTTATCAACTCTTCTCATGGTTCCATCCAAATATATTATCTGTTCTGTCTTTCTAAAGAAATTGGTCAGAATATTATAATTATTTCATTATTATAAAAAATTTGGAATTGAATAAAAAAATATCTAAAAATTTAAATAAATTTTTTAGAATCAATATTAAAGTATGAAAGAGATTTATACTGAAATTCGTATAAATGCATCTCCAAGCATTGTATGGGATATAATTACTGATTTTGGTAATTATAGAAAATGGAATCCATTTATCATGGAAATATCAGGAATACCCAAAGTGGGATCTGAAATTTATGTGTTTATAAAACCTCCAAATTCGGATGGAATGAAATTTAAACCGAAAATACTGAAATTTGATCCAGAAAATGAAATAAATGGCTTGGAAAGTTATGGATTCCAAAATTATTTGATGGCGAACATAGTTTAATTATTAAGAAAATTGATGAAGATAATGTTTTGTTCATTCAAAAAGAAAGATTTCAGGGTTTACTAGTTCCATTATTCTCAAATATGTTAAATGATACTAAATCTGGATTCCAAATGATGAATCAAAAGCTAAAACAAGAAGCTGAGAAAAAAATGTTATAAATAAATATTTTTTGATTCTGTTGATTATTCAACAAGCAAAATTTATTTTGACTTTAAGATCTTTTTTTAAATTTAACTATCTTAAAAATTGGATTTGTTAATAAGTAATATAAGTTAAATACCCTAAATTTTAGTTAAAATAATCACATAGACGAATAAGAAATTATAATCCATATATTCAAATAATAACAAACTCTTCAATTAGTTCTGAGTATTTTTATAATTAAATCGATAATTTATTTATAATAAAGTGGTGATAATAATTAGGAGAAGTGTTAGTAATAGGAAGTATGATCAGTTGGAAGTTAAAGATAAATTTACAGAGATATTTGATAAATCCCCCATAGGGATCCTTATTTATGATAAAAAAGGTAAATTAATCGATATTAATCAATCTGCTCGAAATATTAGAATGAGTTATAAATTAGAAGATATTTTAGATAAAAATATATTTGATAATCCAAACATTGCTCCAATAAAAGAAAAGTTGTTTAAAGAGGGATTTATTGAATTTCAAGTACCATTAAACCTCCGAAATATTAAGGACGATGATTACGATAATTCAAAAACCTCTGATCCATTTTTAATTAATTGGATTGTTTCTGTTACAGATTCAGGGTTTTTGGTTCAGATTCAAGATATTAACAAGTACAAAACATCCGAAAAAACTCTTAAAAAGAGTGATGAAAAATTTCATATGTTTTTTGAAGATGATCTTACTGGTGACTTCATTGCAACACCGAAGGGTAAAATAATCATATGCAATCCTTCATTTGTCGAGATATATGGTTTTGATAATAATGAAAAAGCTTTGAAATCCGAAATTTCAGACTTCAACCCGAACGATTGGATAAATCTGATTAACATGATTAAGATAGAGTGTAAGATCAAGGGTCATCAGAGTTGGCATAGAAGACCCGATGGTAAGTTAATTCATGTAGTTGCCAATCTTGTTGGTATTTTCAGCGATTCAGGCAAACTAACCCATGTGAAAGGTTACATATTCGATGATACTGATCGTAAAAAAGCTGAAGAATTTCTTCAAGCAAGTGAAGAGAAATATCATCGTCTTTTTGATGAAGATCTAACCGGTGATTTCATTGCTACAATTGAAGGTGAAATACTTGAATGCAACCCAGCATTTGCTGAGATATACGGGTTCAATAACCGCGAATTAGCTTCTAAAAGCAATATTTCAAAATTTAATTCATTTGACTGGCCATACATGATCACACGTTTAAGGAAGGAACGTAAATTACAAGGTTTTCAGAGTTGGCAAAGAAGGTCTGACGGTATGAGGATTCATGTAGTTGCTAATCTTGTAGGTATTTTTAATGATTCAGATGAACTGATAAAGGTCAAAGGCTATGTATTTGATGATACTGATCGTAAAAAAGCTGAGGAAGAACTCACTCGTAGTAAACATCAGATGACAGAAATATTAGATAGTATTCAGGACGGATTCATTGCATTGAGTCAATACTGGCATTTTATTTATGTTAATCGATGTGCAGCAGAATACTTTGGAGTTGAATATGAAGACATTATTGGACAAAACTTATGGGAAACATTTCCAAAGCTCATCGCAACCATCTATGAATCATCTTTTCGAAGAGCAATTGAATCACAGGAAATTCAACACTTTGATGTTATCGGACTCCATAATCCAGATCATTATTTTGATTTCACAGTATATCCCTCGGCCGATGGAATCTCAGTTTATTGGCGAGATATTACAGACCGCAAAAAATAGAAAATTTAGATTAAGAGTAAAATTTATTGAAATAAAATAACACCTTACAAATTATTTTAAAATATTTTATTTGTCAAATCGGTTTTTTTATTCATTTCAATTTATCTTCTGATTATATTACTGGCTCCAATGGCCACTAATAATAGTATTGGCCATATTTCTAGTCTTCCTGTCCACATATCTATTATAAAAGTTAATTTAACAATTACTGGTGAACTGGCTGTCATTAGATTAGTTGTAAGTCCCACATTGCTCATTGCTGATGCTACTTCAAACAAAACTTGTGGAATGTTTTGATAGTAATACATGGTAACCAAAACGCTCAGAGTATAAACCAATAGGTATACAAACACAAACAGACCAGTTAATTTTAATAGCGTATCATTTACTTTAACTTCCTTTACATGATGGATTTTGCGAGAGATAACAGCACTTTGGGGAAGTAAAAACGATCTGATCTCCCACCAAACAGCCTTGAACATAATACCTATTCTGATCCATTTTATACCTCCACCAGTTGAACAGGAACCTGCACCAATAATCATAAGCAATGTAAGAATAAAAATGCCTAATCCAAGGTACTGTCTTATGATTTCATCTCCGTTAGATGTCTGCAGGCCGGTGGTGGTAATTGCAGATACCGCTTGGAATACCGAATATCTCAGCGATAAAAGGAGATCGTGTCCATAGTAAGGACTCTGATATAGGACTATCGCAACAATAATAGTGCCGGCAATAATTAAAGGCCATGAAACCCTTGTTTCTATATCCTTAAAGTACTCTCTCCATTTTCCTTTAAGAACAGTATAATGTAAAGCAAAGTTGGTTGCACCTATGATCATAATAATCATCGCTACAATCTCTATCCACAAGCTGTGATAATGGGCCAAACTCGCATTCTGCATTGCAAAACCACCAGTTGAGAGTGCAGAAAAGGTGTAAAATATCGAGTCAAAAATTGGCATACCTGCCAAAATAAACAAGATGATACCTACTATTGTATACAAAAAATAAATATAAAGTATAATCCTTGCGGTATGCCTTATACTCGGCAGTATCCGTTCGTCCCTACCTTCTGCAGAGTACATTCTCATTATATTAACTGCTGGGGACGATAAAATGGTTAAAGCCAAAACAATAATTCCTACACCACCCAGCCACTGCATAAACGCTCTCCAGAAGTCCATGGTGAAGGCAGCCCCATCTAAATTTACATACATGCTGAACCCGGTTGTTGTGTATCCTGACATGGCTTCAAAATAACCATCCAAGTAAGTTAGGTCTCCTGAAAAATAAAAAGGAAGAGCTGATAGTGCACATGCTATAAGCCAGATACCGGTAGCAAAAATCATTGCCCCCCTAAGAGATAAATCTGCCTGCTTTTTAAAGAATTTATAAAACAGTACACCAATGACCATGCTGATAATAGAAGAATAAATGAATGGTAGAATGTATTTATATTCACCATAAATAAAGGACACAACAATAGGTAATAGCATTAGAAGTCCTAAAAAACTGCAAATAAAGCCCGTGTAGTGGAAAAGGGAACTAATTTCTCCTTTTTTTATTTTGTCAATTGAATACATCTAAATATCGTCCCCTGAAATCTTCTATAACTCTTTATCTACATTTTGGTAAACATGTTCATAACCTTTTGGGCATATTTAGTTTTCACCAGAATAGAAATTTTCATGTCTTTCTTTAAGACCATTTCAGGTTTTGGAATAATTATGTTATCATTTTCGTAAACTGCTACAATTAAAAAGTTATCATCAGGACTTACATCGCCTATAGTTTTGCCAATTCATTTTTCGTTTTCTAATTTGATGTCTAATAATTCTGCATCGCCTTTACCCATTACCACTAAGTCTGCGATTTTAGGTCTTATAATTAATTTTTCAACGTAGCTTGCAGTTGTTAATTCTGGACTTACAACTGAGTCGATTCCAATCTTTTTAAACTCACCAGAATGGGTTGTATCACTAACCCTGGCGATTATTTTAGGAATCTTGTACTCCCTTACAAGGATTGAAGCCAATAAATTTACCTCATCGTTTCCAGTAGCTGCTACAAAAACATCTGCATCTCCTATATTTGCATCTTCCAAAACCTTGTTATTGGTACCATTTCCACAGATAACCATGGCATCCAATTCAGAAGAGGCAATATTACACAAAGTCTGATCACTTTCAATTAGTGTAACATCATGACCATCAGAAATCAATAAAGAGGCTAAAGCCAGTCCCATTCTTCCTCCGCCCATTATGACTACGTACATTTCTAAAACCCCTATATGGATACTTGATGTCAATTTGTGAAAATTCTATCTTATGATTCATAAAATTATGATATTACATTAACCGGTACTTTTGCTCCTTTAACCACTTTATCTGTTGTTTTTCCCAGCAGAAATCTTTCTAAACCATGTTTACCTGATTTACCAATAATAACTTGATCTACACCTTCTTCATCTATGGTTTTAAGAATAACATCGGCAGGTTTCCCCTCTTTAACAAGAATTTTGAATTCTATGTTTTGACATTTTCCATTGCATTGATTTTCTTCGAGTTGTTTTTTAAAACGTTCAACAGCTCTCTTTCCATCGGCCCTTAACTCTTTATCTAAAGTTTCCCTGATATCAGGTTGAGGTATGGCATCTAAATAATCGGTGTCAATTACGTTTAAAACAATTATTTCATCACCTGTCAGATCTGCATGAGATATTGCATATTCTCCTGCCCTTTCAGCATTTTTTGAACCATCTGTAGGTAATAATACTTTTTTATTCATTTGGTACTCCTCCCTAAATTTTTTTTCCGATTCTTAATTTAATTGATCCTAAGTAAAAAAAAATAAATTTAATTTGTAGAATATTTGATTAGTCTACAAATTATTTCTAACTTAGGTTTGTTATTATCCTATGAATGGTTTGGCTATGGTTAGCATTATTATTATGGTCACTATAATCCCAATTACAACCATTGGTATTCCAGCCTTCAAAATCTCCTTGATCTTCACGTAACCTGTTCCGTATGCCATTGCAACTGTTGGATCTGCCATTGGGAACATGAACGAAAGCGAACATGAAATTGCAACAGGTATTGCATAAATTCCTATAGGCTGACCCTGAGCAGCAGCCAAAGTAACTGCAAGAGGCACCAAAATCGCAGATAAAGCAATATTTGACATTACCTGAGTGAATACCACCGCAATAACCATCAACAAGAGCATAATGGTTAGTGTTGAAACATTACTTCCCATAGCACCAATCAAATGAGTTATAATATACGTAGCGGCACCAGTATTTAATAGTGCAGCTCCAAGGGACAGTGCTCCTCCAAAGAAGATAATTAATCCCCAATCCACGCCTTCCTGTGCATCTTTCCAGTCAATAACACCAGATACAAAGTACAAGGCAGCACCAATCAATGCAACTGAATAACTGTCAATACCTGTAATACCAGTTGTAACCCACAATCCTATAGTAAAAAACAGTATTACAGCAGTTATCTTCTCTTTTCGAGTAATAGATCCCATAACATCAATAGCCTTATTTAATGTGTCGTGTCCACCTACTATACCGTCAACTTCAGGTGGGAAAATCCAGCCTAACAATTTCCAGGTAACAAATAACATGATAATAGCAAGCGGAAATCCAAATACCATCCAGTTAACAAATGGTAGGTGTGTGTACGCTGCAGCCATCAGGTTGGGAGCAGTACCAATTTCAGTACCAAAACCACCAGCTAAAGAACCATACGAAGCACCTAAAACCATTGCCTTAGCAAAATTACTGTTACCCTTCTCAGGCTCTTCTATACCAAACAATGGAACAATTGTCTTAATAATTGGAAGCAGCATTGCAAAAGCCACAACATTCTCAATCCAAGCAGAAAGAAGACCTGTTGAAAAAACAGCCGCAAAAATACTCATACTCGGACTAGTGCCCACCTTAGACAACATCCAGTAGGTAAAACGCTTCGCAAGTCCACTCTTACCAATAGCAACCGCCAAGATAAAACCACCTATCATCAGAAAGATAATAGGATTCGCAAACCCAATAACAGCACTATTAAAACTATCTATACCCAGTAAAGGCTGTAGAAACAACAACATCAATGAAGTAACAGCAAGAACCTGCGCCTCACTAGCCCACATAATAACTGCAAAAGCCAAAAGAGCAATCGCAGCATGACCTGAATAACTCAAACCAGGCAACGGAACCAACATAACCACGATAAACGCAATAATAGCCAAAGGAATCCCTAAAGTCTTAAAACTAATTTTCGTTTTTTATCCCTCCTTAGATTTACAAAAAGTAACTTACGGGTAATATCATATAAATATATTTTATAATGATTAATCATTGATATTTAAATTCCAAGCATGATGTAATTCTTCTTTTTTTCAGGAGCTACAATTATCCTAAATATATTATGTCAGAAATATTAAAAAAAGTATTGGAATATCATTATATACAATTGTAAAATAGAATCCTAACTACTAAATGATTGAACAGCTTAAGAATATCCCAATAATCTTACTTATAAGAATTTAATAAGGTTTGTATCCATTATTATCGTGTATGAAATGTTTACTATTTTTTAAATTACATGAATGTTTCAGTAAGATACTTATACAAATGTAATCAATTTGAAAATAATTAAAGGGGGGAAAATGGTAAATCAAATCGGCATGTTAGGAATGGGGATTATTCTATGGATAATTGTAGCAATAATCGTTTTAACAATGATTTATAGAAGGAACAATTAAATTTGAATCTCAGTTATTATGCAATATTAAGTTTTAAATACATTTCCAAAATTTTCAGTATTTTGTAGATAGTTTCAAATTAAAATTTTTTGATAACCGCAATTATATCCATTTACTATATGAAATTAAATAAGATAATTAAATTTGAAATATTTATTAAAAAAAAATAATTAAAATATAATAAACTTTTTATGAATTCATTCAGATTCAAATTATACACAAAATCAATCTCTACAAAAAAAATGAAAGCAAATAAACCTAATCTGACTCCACATACAAAGATCGACGTTTCTAATGAAATAGATACAAAATTAAAATCGAATAATCTAAATAAAATTAATAAAGTTCTCCTGATGGGTTACAACGGCGCCAACAATACTGGTTCTGAAACAAGACTCATATCTATAATAGAAGATGTGAGGAGGGTTTTAGGTCCAGAAGTTATTATTACCATACCGACTCTAAATGAAAAAAACCTACGCAGGTATATAAAAGAAGATTCTAAGCTGAAAATAGCTCCAGTACCATCAATTTTTTTCTTCGCCATTAGAAAGCTGGTAAAAACCAATGACCTTGTAATGCTGGTTGAAGGGAGCTGTTACATGGACACATGGACTTCCGCACTTCTTTGGGCCTTTTTGTGGACTACAACTTGTGCTAACTATTATAAAATTCCATGCATTGCTTATGCTGTAGATGCTGGAGATTTATCCTCTTTTAATCAGTTTTTGGTGAGACGAGAAGCTAGTAAAACCGATCTAATCATTACAAGAACCATTTATTCAGCAGCCAAACTGCATAAAATAGGCGTAAAAGCACCTATTAAACATACTGCAGATTGTGCATTCACATTCAAGACCGAACCAGAAGATAAACATATCTTAAAAAAAATTTGGAAAAAAGAATACCTTCCAGAACCTAAAAAAGGTTTTGTTGGACTGGCAATAATTGATTTCAACCTCTGGCCTGTTGTTATAAGACCTTGGGGTCCACAAGAAAACCTCTACAAATGGCCTTACTACTTTTCAAGATCAAAAATCAGAACACGTAGAAGTGATGAACTCGCTGTTAGATGGGCAAATGAAGCAGATAGAATAATAGAGAAACACGGAAAAAATATTGCACTTATATGTATGGAAGAAGTTGATGAACCACTTGCCCAGAATATTGTTAAAAAAATGAAAAATCCACAAAATGCTCGAATATTTTCTTCAAATGAGTTCAATGCATCTCAAATGACAGAAATTCTAAGAAGTCTTGATTTGTTAGTTACATCCCGTTACCATGCAGCAGTCTTGTCCCTTGAAGAACATATCCCACAGATCGCAGTTGGGCACGACCCACGACTTACAGGACTGTACAAAGACCTTGAAATGGAAAATGAATACCTAATTAATTATGAAAATTCAGGCCAGAAAATCTGGAAACATCTGAGTAAATCAGTGGATGAGCTTCTCGAGAATCCTAGAATTATTTCTGAAAGGTTAATTAAAGGTTTTAATGAACATTTAGCAAGATCAAACCAAAATCATATTATCCTTAAGGAATTCTTGATAAAAGGGGAATGGGACGTGGGAAATTGAAGAATATAGTTTTTCTGACAGGTGCTACTGGTTTTCTCGGAACCCAGATTGTTCACAGATTAACAAAAAATGAAAACCTATGTTTAATTGTTTTGGTAAGAGGACAAAGTTTTGAGGATGCATACCGACATCTTTGCCGTGCATGGTGGGAATGGCCAGATCTCATGGATATTATAAATGGATTAAAAAAATTTAAAACAACTGACTTGCATGAAAGCAAAATTTATTTACTCAATGGAGACATCACTAAAGAAAAACTTGGACTTGATAATGATGAATACAATTATTTAGTTGATAATGTGACCCATATAATCCATACAGCAGCAGATATCAGGTTAAATGCCCCAATAGATGATCTTAGAAAAATTAATGTGCAAGGAACTCGGAACGTAATTAAACTTGCATCGGATGCCCATGATAATCATGGAATCCTTCGATTCTCTCATCTGTCAACAGCGTATGTCGCAGGTATGCAGGAAGGTCTCATATCAGAAAATTCACTAACAGATGATTATGGATTCCTTAGTAATTATGAAAGAAGTAAATATGAAGGAGAATTGATAGTAAAAAAATCCGGGTTGCCCATATCAATATTCAGACCCGGAATGGTTGTTGGTGACTCAAAATCAGGTTACATTAAGACATTTAATACCATATACGTTCTTATTCGACTTTATCTCAATAGACAGTTAACATTAATTCCCGTTTCAGTAGATATCAAAATCAATTTGGTGCCTGTAGACTACGTTGCCGATGCTGTCGTAAAATTAACATTTGATCAAAAAGCCGAAGGCTTGACTTTCCATCTTACAGCACCTTACACAACTCTGCCAAATGTTAAAGAATTTATTGATTTTATTCATCTATGGGCCAATGATAATTTGGGATTAAAACTTCCAAAACCACTCTTTTTATCTTCATCCTTAATTCCTTACATTACATTTTTTCTTAAGTATTCAGGTCGAAATGGAAAACAGTTAAGAAAAACTATCACAGAACTTTCACCATACTTGAATGAAGACAGGGAATTCTCAAGGAGTAACCTTGAAAAATTTCTTGGATCATATGATTTGAATTGGAAAAAATTTTTACCCAAAATATTAAATTATGCAGTTTACAATGGTTTTTTCCATAGATCAGAACGAACAGTTCATGAACAGATTTTATTCAGACTGAAAAATATGAGCAGACCTGTTAACTACTACGATGTAGTGAACAGCAAATATATAAAGGTAAAATCGTCCAACATGAGGGTAGATATATTAAATGCTGTGAAATCACTTAAAGCACTTGGAGTTGGTCCTGGTGACAGAGTTGTCATAATAGGATATAATAATTCCCGATACCTTACATTGGATGTTTCAATTGGTTTATTAGGTGCTGTTTGTGTTCCAGTCTATTACACTAGCCCGATGGAAGAGATCAATGAGATCATAAATGATTGTGGTGCTGGAGTTATTTTTATTGGTACTCCACAGTTGTTTGATCATTTAACGGATCTTGAATACAAACAAAACATAATATCATTCTGCAGCGATTCTGTTAAACATACATCTGATATCTTGTCATGGAAGGAATTTCTTGCATCAGGAAATGAATTTGAAGACGATAAAAATTCAGATAATAAATCCATTGCCCCTGTAGATTTTA